>Ga0233438_10000839_pt1 | contig 36848 bp, 39 predicted proteins | sample SI_123_September_FD_182720 | JGI IMG/M metagenome (GOLD analysis project Ga0233438, IMG submission 182720) | Seawater microbial communities from Saanich Inlet, British Columbia, Canada - SI_123_September2016_10_MG | ecosystem: Environmental > Aquatic > Marine > Inlet | place: Canada: British...
AACTAAAAGAAGATGAATATTTTCAGAAAAACCCAAGAATACAATTAGATTATATTTATAAAAATTCACCTCATTATGAAAAGGCACATCTAATGCTTCCTGTTTTTAAGATTTATAACTCAAAAGAGGTGTGTACACAATCTGGCACTTCAACCACATTGTAGTTTGCAGCCATAACAGAATTTATAAGTTCGTAGGTGTTTCCTTCACCATCAGCACTTAAAACGACTTGAGCTTTAGTGTTTAATGTAATTAAGAATAAGACAAAAACTGAAATTCTAAACATAAGTCAGCTATAATTGGTTTACCAAAGTGGTTTTCCAAATATAATGCTTTTCTAGAACTTATATTCGCTTAATGGTTTTGGGAATTTTTCAGGGTTTGCAGCCAGATGATATCTTGGGTCATCTATGCCTTCTTCTATAACATCTTTAAAGATTGGCGATGCTTTGTGCAATAATACTTTACAATCTTCGCTAAGGTGTTTTAAAATTACTTTTTTATTTAAGGCCTGATATTTTTCTACCAAGGCAAAAATAGCTTCAATTGCAGAATGATCAGAAACTCTAGCTTCTACAAAGTCTATTTCTATTTGATCAGGATCATTCTTAATATCAAATTTTTCGTTAAAGGCTAGAATACTTCCAAAAAATAAAGGTCCCCAAATTTCATAAACTTTAGTGCCATCCTCTTTAAAACGTTTTCTAGCTCTAATTCTTCTTGCATTTTCCCAAGCAAAAACTAAGGCAGAAATAATTACACCAACAAAAACAGCAATTGCTAAATCAAAAATAACGGTTACAGCAGATACTGTTATTAAAACAAAAGCATCTGACTTTGGTATTTTTTTAAGAATTCTAAAACTAGACCAAGCAAAAGTTTCAATAACCATCATAAACATTACACCTACTAAGGCTGCAATTGGCACTTGTTCTATCAATTTATCTGTAAAAAGTATAAAAGTTAATAAAGTAACAGCCATCATTATGCCAGATAATCTTCCTCTACCACCTGCATTTATATTAATTACGGTTTGACCAATCATTCCACAACCTCCTGTTCCACCGAACAAACCACTAACAATATTTCCTGCTCCTTGAGCTACACATTCTTTATTTCCATTTCCTCTAGTTTCTGTTAATTCATCAACTAAATTCATGGTCATTAAAGATTCAATTAAACCAACAGATGCTGCTAAAACAGCAAATGGTAAAATAAATGTTAGTGTGTCTAAATTAAAGGGTAAGTTTTGCCAAAGCTCTAAATTTGGTGTTGGGAATTCACCTTTTAGTCCAGTTCCTCCTCCTTCTATAATGTAAGAACCAACAGTAGAAACTTCTAACCCAGAAAAAACGACAATTAATGTGGTTATTAAAATAGCAGTTAATGAAGCTGGAATCTTTTTTGTGATTTTGGGTAACACCCAAATAATTCCCATGGTTAAAGCAACAAGTCCAAGCATTATAAAAAGTTCTGAACCCTGCATAAAAGTACTATTATATTCATTTACACCTTCAGCAGAAACTGATAAAGATTTGTGAGAAAACATTTTTACTTGAGCCCAGAAAATTACAATAGCTAATCCATTTACAAAACCCATCATTACTGGGTGTGGAATTAATCTTACAAATTTTCCTAATTTAAATACACCTGCCAAAACCTGGATAATACCCATTAATATCACACAAGCTAATAGGTAAAAATAACCCATGTTATCTATTGGTGTATCAAACAACATACCTTTTGTATGCCCTTCAGAAATCATAGCAACAAAAATTACAGCAACCGCACCTGCAGCTCCAGAAATTAAACCTGGTCTACCACCAAAAACAGCTGTTATTAAACCTATTATAAAAGCACCAGAAAGCGCTACTAAAGGGTCTATTTGAGCAACAAACGCAAAAGCAACTACTTCAGGAATCATAGCTAAAGAAACAGTAATACCGGCTAAAACATCGTCTTTAACATTAGGTGTAATTTTTTTTATGAATTCTGTCATAATTTATTGGCTTTTAAAAGTCGGCAAATATAGTATGTTTTTTAGATTTAAGCCTGTTTATAAGCATCATATACTAATTTAATGTTAGTATATGTATTTAAAAGGGCACTTTTAATTTTTTTTGAGTTTAGAAAAGCAACTTTCGTAATGCCCTCTTCTAATTGAGGAGTTAATGCTGATGTATCATTAGAATGCATTAAAAACCAGAAGGTTTGTTTTAAATTTAAACCTTTATAATCATAAATATGATAGGTGGTTGTTAGCTGTTTTAGTATAGATAAATTGGTTATTCCGCATTCTTCTTCTACTTCTCTAATAGCAGCTATTTCTTTAGATTCCCCTTTTTCTATTCCTCCTTTTGGTAAATCCCAAACTTTATTTCTATAAATAAATAGCACAGATTTTTCATCATTTAAAACCAAACCACCTGCAGCAGGAATTACTTTTAAATTTTTGATGAATAATTGCCAATCAAGTTCTAAATTTGCGGCGATAAGAATAATACCAAGAGTAGATGTATCTTGTAATTTTAGAAGTACATCCTTAAAATTAATCTCAGAGAATGAATAAGTTGGAAGATTTTTTTCATTTTTTGATGAAGATGTGATAATTATTGGTTTATCATTTACAAAAACTTTATACATTTGTGACATGGTTATGAACAAAGATACTTCAAAAAAAACAGCTGAACTTTTATTGCAAATAAAAGCGATTAAACTAAGTCCTAATGAACCTTTTCAGTGGGCTTCAGGTTGGAAATCTCCTATTTATTGTGATAATAGAGTTACTTTATCTTATCCTCCTGTTCGTGTTTTCTTAAAGGAAGAAATTGCTAAAATTGCAGAATTAGAATATGGTAAGCCAGATGTAATTGCTGGGGTTGCAACAGGAGCTATAGCAATTGGTATATTGGTTGCTCAAGAACTTGGTGTCCCTTTCGTATATGTTAGGCCAGAACCTAAAAAACATGGTAGGAAAAACCAAATAGAAGGGCATTTAGAAAGTGGACAAAATGTAGTCGTTATTGAAGATTTAATAAGTACAGGTAATAGCAGTTTAAATGCAGTAGCAGCCTTAAAAGAGGCAGGAGCTGTTGTAAAAGGTATGGTTGCTATTTTTTCTTATGGATTTGATGTGGCAACTCAGAATTTTAAGGATAAAAACGTAAACTTAAAAACGTTAAGCAATTACGAGAATTTATTAGAGCAAGCATTAGATAGTAATTATATTTCTCAAAAAGAATTAGCTACTTTACAAGAATGGAGAGCTAACCCTAGTGAGTGGAATCAATAAAATAAATAAGCATGGATATACAAGGTACTAGAGTAGTTGTTAAGAAATCTCAAAAAGAAACTTTCGAATTTTTATCAGATTTAAAAAACTTTGAGCAGTTAATGCCAGAATCTATTCAAAAGTTTGAGGTAGAAGGAGATTCTTTTATTTTCGGCTTAAAAGGTATGCCAGAAATTAGGTTAGTCCTTAAAGAAAAGACATCATATTCTAATGTAACTTTGGGAGCTGCAAGTAGCAAATTAGATTTTCAATTGGTGGCTGATATTCAGTCTATAGATGAAGATTCTTCAGGAGTTCAATTAGAATTTCAAGGTAAGTTTAATGCAATGATGGCAATGTTGGTTAAAAAACCATTAACCAGTTTTATTGAAACGCTTAAGGATAATTTAGAAACAATTTAGGCAAAAGAAATTTCTTTAATTCCAAACTCTTTTAAAGTTTCATCTTCAAGTTCCACCTGCAGATTTCCAGAAGAAGAGATGCCTATAATTTTACCCATAAATAAAACATTCTCAGTAGTTTTAAACATACTAGGAGTGTTTTTTTTGTACAAAACATTTAAATAGTCCAATTCTAAGTTTTTATAATTTTTTTCAAATAGTTGGTTTACTCGATTTTTTATTGAATTTACGACTTCAATTAGTAAATCATCTAGATTATATAGTTTACCAGTAATATTTGTTAGAGATGAAACCCTATTTAAATCATCTTTAAATTCTTCTTGATTCACGTTGATTCCAATTCCAACTATAGATTTCTTGATAAAGCTTTTAGAAATCGAATTTTCAATTAAAATTCCACATATTTTCTGATTAGCTGACAGAATGTCGTTTGGCCATTTAATAAAAAGCTGGTTGTCAATATATTTAGAAATTACATCATAAACAGCTAAACAGATTGCAAAATTAAAATATTTCTGATTGGTTATTTCTAAATCTAAATCTCTAATAAACACACTAGATGTAAGGTTTTTGTAAGGTTCAGATGCCCAAGAGTTTTCTCTTTGACCACGACCTTTGGTTTGTGCTTTAGCAACAACAGTAGTGTAATTTTCTAAATTAGAATTTGTAGCCATTTCCTTTAAAAAAGTACTTGTAGAGTCAATGGCATTAAGTTTGATTAATTTCAATTATTAAATATTGTGTAAACAAGTTCAATATTACATAAAATACTCGCAAAAAAATAATAACTTTGCACTAAATTATAGAACAAATTAATGACAAAAAAACAAGTAAGTACAGATGATTTAATCGCTGTAATTATTAAAGGAATCGACGATGTTAAAGGAGAAAACATCCAATTATTAGATTTAAGAGAAATAGAAAATACCGTTTGCGATTACTTTGTAATTTGTTCTGGTAACTCAAACACACAGGTGAACGCCATTTCTGGATCAGTTCAAAAAGTTGTAAGTAAAGAGGTAAAAGATAAACCATGGCATGTAGAGGGTCAGGGAAACTCTGAATGGGTTTTAATGGATTATGTAAATGTAGTAGTACATATTTTTCAAAAGCATGTTAGAGATTATTACGATATTGAAAGCCTTTGGGGTGATGCAAAAATCACTGAAATTAACCCAGTTTAATACTATTTATTAAAAAGATGAGTAATTCAAATAAAGATAAAAAATCAAATATGCCTAAATTTAAATTCAATTCGTATTGGATTTATGGAGCCGTTATTTTGGCAATTTTCGCAATTCAGTTTTTCAGTAGTGGAGATTTAGCATCAAAGAGTATTTCTAAAAATAAATTTGATGAAATTTTACAAGATAATGACATCAAAGAAATTGTTGTTATCAATAGAGATGTAGCGCAGATTTATTTAACTAAAGAAGCATTAAAGAAACAAAAACACAAAAAATTCACCTCTTCTACTTTCTACAGACCAGGTTCTGCAGTTTACGAATACAATTTTGGAGACCAAAGAACATTTGAGCAAGGTGTAATTGATGAAAAGGACAAAAGGAATCTTGTTGTAGATATAGATAATAGAGAAAAGACAAGTATTTTTGACGCTTTATTAGGCCTTTTACCATTCATTATACTAATTGCTATTTGGTTGTTTTTTATGAAAAGAATGTCTGGTGGAGGAGCTGGTTCTGGTGGAGGTGGTCAAATTTTCAGCATTGGTAAATCTAAGGCTAAGCTGTTTGATAAAGATACTAAAGTGAAAACTACATTTGAAAATGTAGCTGGTTTAGAGGGTGCAAAAGAAGAAGTACAAGAGATTGTAGATTTTTTAAAAAACCCTGAAAAATACACCTCTTTAGGAGGTAAAATTCCAAAAGGAGCGTTATTAGTTGGGCCTCCAGGAACAGGTAAAACATTGTTAGCCAAAGCTGTTGCAGGAGAAGCTGGTGTTCCTTTCTTTTCACTTTCTGGTTCAGATTTCGTAGAAATGTTTGTAGGAGTAGGTGCTTCTAGAGTTCGTGACTTATTTAAGCAAGCTCAGCAAAAATCACCTTCTATTATTTTTATAGATGAGATTGATGCAATTGGAAGAGCTCGTGGAAAAAACTCAATGACTGGTGGTAATGATGAACGTGAAAATACTTTAAACCAGTTATTGACAGAAATGGATGGTTTTGGTACAGATACTAATGTAATTGTTATTGCAGCAACAAATAGGGCAGACGTGTTAGATAAAGCATTAATGCGAGCAGGACGTTTTGATAGACAAATTTATGTTGATTTGCCGGATATTAGAGAAAGACAAGAAATTTTTGAAGTACATATCAAACCATTAAAATTATCTGATGATGTTAATGTCGAGTTTTTAGCTCAGCAAACTCCAGGTTTTTCAGGAGCAGATATTGCTAACATGTGTAATGAAGCTGCGTTAATTGCTGCAAGACAGGGTAAAAAAGCAATTCATCATCAAGATTTCTTAGATGCTGTAGATAGGATTGTTGGTGGTTTAGAGAAGAAGAAAAAAAGAATTACTCCAAAAGAGAAGAAAGTAATTGCTTTTCATGAAGCAGGTCATGCAACTGTAAGTTGGATGTTAGAGCATGCAGCACCACTAGTAAAAGTAACCATTGTGCCTAGAGGACAATCTTTAGGAGCAGCATGGTATTTGCCAGCAGAACGTTTAATTGTGCAAACAGAACAAATGTTGGACGAAATGTGTGCAACTTTAGGAGGTAGAGCTGCAGAAAAAATTATTTTCAATAAAATTTCTACAGGAGCTCTAAGTGATTTAGAAAAAGTAACCAAACAAGCAAGAGCTATGGTTACCGTATACGGTCTAAATGATGAGGTTGGTAATATCACTTATTATGATTCATCAGGAAACGATGCTTTTGTAAAACCATATAGTGAAGAAACTGGAAAAAAAATAGATAAAGAAATCTCTAAGATGATAGAGATTCAATATCAAAGAGCTATTGACTTATTGTCTAAAAATAAAGAAAAGCTATCAGTACTTGCAGAATTATTATTAGAGAAAGAAGTTATTTTTAAAGATGATCTTCAAAAAATATTTGGCAAAAGACCTTTTGAGGAATTAGATGTAGAGATCAAGCAGGAAGAAGCTGTTGAATTATCTTCAGGAGATAATGTAACTGATTCATAATAATTTATGAGTTTTTTAAAGAAACTTTTTAATATTTCAGAAAAAGAAAATAAACAAATTGAAGAGCAAGAAGTTTATTTGTCTCTAGATGATTTATTTGTTCATAACTTTAAAGAAAAGGGAGGGAAATTTATTTATTGCACAACTGAAATAGAATTAAAAAGGAGTTTTGAAAAGATTTTTAAAGAGAATAATTGGTCTACTATTCACATTCTTAATAAGAATCTAAAAACTTTTTTACCAAATAAGATTTCAAGTACAGTTGAAGAAAATAAATTTGATAACCCTGTTTTTACAACCTGTGAACATTTAGTAGCTGATAAAGGTGATATTCTATTTTCATCAAATCAACTTGGAAGTAAAAAATTAAAAGACTTTACGGATAATTTTATTGTATATTCAACTACTAGTCAGTTAGTTAAGGATACTGGACAAGCGCTTACAGGAATTAAATCAAGATATGTAAATAATCTACCCACAAATATTTCCTCAATAAAAAATTATAATATTAATAATGTTGATGATAATTTTTTAAACTACGGCAACAATAACTCAAAAAACCTATATTTGTTGCTTTTTGAAGATTTATAATATGCGTAACCTTTTAAAAAGGAGTTTTTCTGGAATTATTTATGTTCTAATTTTTATTACTGCTATTCTTTTTTCTAAAGAGTCTTATATAGCATTAATTACATTTTTTGGATTTATATCTATTTTGGAATTTTCAAAAATTATCGCATTTAAAAATTATGTTTCTTATCTTATATTTCCTGTTACACTTTTCTTATTATTAAATAGGCAGTCTAGTTTTGTAACTGCTGTATTATTAGGAATAACCTTGTTTTCATCTTTTCTTTTAATGTTGCAACTTATTACTAAAAAACAGATATTATATAAAGATAGTAGGCAGAAATTAGGGTTAACTATTAGGTATGTTGTTTTTTCGATGTGTTTTTTAGTTCTATTGCCTTTCTATAAAAATATATACCATCCTTACTTAATGATATCTTTAGTTTCTTTAATTTGGATTAATGACTCTTTTGCTTTCATTGTAGGTAAAAATTTTGGAAAGCAAAAATTATTTGTCTCTGTTTCACCAAAAAAGACAGTAGAAGGCTTTTTTGGAGGGCTTTTATTTACAGTATTAGCTGCTCTTATTATCAGTTTAATAAATACAGACTTTACTATATTACATTGGATAATTATAGGTGTATTACTTTCTGTATTAGGAACTATCGGAGATTTGGTAGAATCTAAATTTAAGAGGCAGGCCAAAATAAAAGATAGTGGAAATATTATGCCAGGTCATGGAGGAATTTTAGATAGGTTAGATAGCCTACTATTTGCTGCACCATTTGTATATTTGTTTATTAATTATATTTTTTAAATCATGATTCGTTTTCATAAAGAAGGTTATAAAATTATAACAATTACATTTTTTATTGTAATTGTCACAGTACTATCGGCTGAACAATTTATCAGTATTCTTTGGCTTACAAAAGCAATACAAATTTTAGCCTTGGTTTTTTTGATTATAGTACTTCAGTTTTTTAGAAATCCGAAGAGAGTTACTGAGTTAAATGTTAAAAGTATTATTGCACCTGTAGATGGTAAGGTTGTTGTAATTGAGGAAGTTGAGGAGCCAGAATATTTTAAGGATAAAAGACTGCAAGTTTCTATTTTTATGTCTCCAATAAATGTACACGTTACAAGGTATGCAATGAGTGGGGTTGTAAAGTATAGTAAATATCATCCAGGTAAATATTTAGTTGCTTGGCACCCAAAAGCATCTACAGATAATGAACGAACTACTATAGTAATTCACAATGATAGTTTTGGGGATGTTTTGTATAGACAAATTGCAGGAGCACTAGCAAAAAGGATTGTTAACTATGCACAAGAAGGTAGTAATGTTATACAAGGAACTGATGCTGGTTTTATAAAGTTTGGCTCACGTGTAGACTTATATTTTCCTCTAGGAACAAAATTAAATGTTAATTTAGGAGATAAGGTTAAAGGAGGAACACAAATTATTGCAGAAAAATAAGTATTATTAAAAATATAGATCAAAAATTTCAAGATTCTTTTCAGAAGCTTTCTAAGTTAAAAAAAACGATTACTCCAGACTTAATGTTAAAGTTATACGCTTTTCATAAACAAGCGAATTTTGGAAATAATCGTTCTTTAAAAAGAGGTTTAGATGTAAGAAGTGGATTTAAGTTTAATGCTTGGATGCAATTAAAAGGAATGTCTACGAATGATGCTAAAGCAAAATATATTGAATTAGCAGAAAAAATACTCAAGCATAATAAGAATAGTTAAGAATAAAAAACTTCTTTAAAATAGTTCTTTTAGAGCACTTGATAACTTTGGGTACTTAAATTCAAAACCTAAATCTTCAATTTTTTTACTTGATACTCTACTTCCTTCTAAAAGTATTGTAGCCATTTTTCCAAAAGCTATTTTTAATAAAAAACTAGGTACACAAATTTTTGTAAATGGTTTAGAAGTACTTATAGCTAGAGTTTTTGAAAAAGAAATACTTGTATGAAATTCTGGAGCTACAGCATTAAATACACCCTCCAATTTATCTTCTATAGCTCTTATATAAAAATTACACAGATCTTCTATATGTATCCATGGAAGGTATTGATTGCCGTTTCCTAGGCCTGCTATGATTGGTGTTCTCATTTTTTCTAAAGCACCTCCTTTTTCAGACAAAACAATTCCTGTTCTTACTACAGAAACAGGTACTTTTAATGCTTTAAATTGCATTGCTGCAGATTCCCATTTATTGCATACTTCTCCAAGAAAGTCAGATCCAACAGGGTCATTTTCAATAAAAATATGTTCAGAGGTTTTAGCTCCATAGTAACCTGTTCCTGAAGCGGAAATAAACCCTTTTAATGAAATGTCTAACTCTTTAACTTTGGTAAATAGTAGGTTTGCAGAATTAACCCTACTGTCTATAATTACTTTTTTTCGGTCTTTAGACCATCTTTTTTCAGCAATGCCTGCTCCAGCTAAATGAATGATGTAATCTATATTTTTAAAAGCCTCTTCATCTATATAATTAGAAGATAAATTCCATTTAAATTCATTATTTTTTTTTGGAGATCTTGTTAGTACTCTCACTCTATTACCTTTTTTCTCAAGAAGAGATGTTAGTTTGGTTCCTACCAATCCTGTACCACCGGTAATTAAAATATTTGCCATATGTAAATATAAAAAAACCTTAATTTATAAATACAAAATTATATAAATATTAATTTTTTTCTAATGTTACATAGTTCAGGTAAGAGTTTTTTAAAAAATTATAAGAATTTATTTTAAATCATTTAAAACAATTTTTTTATAAATTAAAGCACTATTAATTTTTTTTAAAGCCACAATAAAACTGTATTTTTATAGTGATGAAAGAAATTAAAAAAAGAAAAGGATTTATTTTTAAAACTTACCAAGTTGATCAACAATCTCCTTTTGAGAAACTTTTTGATATTTTTAAAGAATTGATAACCTATACCTCAGGAGATTTTGACGAAGCTATAGATTGGTTAAGATCTTTGGATAAAGAATACCATCTTACAGATGAAAATTACACCATAGATGATTTTATTGAAGATTTAAAGAAGAAAGGGTATATTAAAGAAGAAATAAAAGGAGATGGTACAGGAGGTACAGCAATAACGTCTAAAACTGAAAGAGCAATTCGTCAGCAAGCGTTAAATCATATTTTTGGTAAGATAAAAAGGAGTGGTTCTGGTAATCATAAAAGTAAATCTCCAGGAATAGGTGATGAGCACACAGGGGATTTTAGAGCATATCAATTTGGAGATAATCTAGATAAAGTTTCTATGACAGAAAGCATTAGAAATGCTCAAATAAATAATGGAATCGGAGATTTTACTTTGTCTGAAAATGATTTGGTTGTTGAAGAAACCATGCATAAAAGTCAAATGAGTACTGTGTTAATGATAGATATTAGTCACTCTATGATTTTGTATGGAGAAGATAGAATTACACCAGCTAAAAAAGTAGCAATGGCCTTGGCTGAGTTAATTACCACTCGTTATCCAAAAGATACCTTAGATATATTGGTTTTTGGAAATGATGCTTGGACCATAAAAATTAAAGATTTACCCTATCTGCAAGTTGGGCCATATCATACAAATACAGTTGCTGGTTTACAGCTAGCAATGGATTTATTAAGAAGGAAGAAAAATACGAATAAACAAGTATTTATGATTACTGATGGGAAGCCAAGTTGTTTACGTTTGCCTGATGGACAATATTATAAAAACAGTAATGGCCTAGATAAATATATTGTCAATAAATGTTATGCAATGGCTCAACAAGCTAGAAAGTTACACATACCTATTACAACGTTTATGATTGCACAAGATCCTTATTTAATGCAATTTGTAAAAGCATTTACACTAGCAAATCAAGGAAAAGCATTTTATACTGGGCTTAAAGGTTTAGGGGAAATGATTTTTGAAGATTATGAAACAAATAGAAAAAAAAGAATTAGAGGATAATTAAGAATCAAGAGAAGAGATATAAGATAAAAGATGAATTTACAGCAAATTAAAACTATAGGAGAATTAAAAAAAGCAGGTTATGAATCTAAATCTATTAAAGATGAGTTAAGAGAGAACTTGATTAGTAAAATGATGAGTAATGAGACTGTTTTTAAAGGAGTTCATGGTTATGAAAATACAGTTATACCTGAACTAGAAAGAGCAATATTAAGTAAGCACAACATTAATTTATTAGGTTTAAGAGGGCAAGCTAAAACTCGATTAGCTAGACTGATGGTAGATTTATTGGATGAATATATACCAGTAGTAGAGGGTTCTGAAATAAATGATGACCCTTTAAGTCCAATATCTAGATTTGCTGTTGAATTAATTAATAAAAAAGGAAACGAAACACCTATTTTTTGGTTGCATAGAAATGATCGTTTTGCAGAAAAATTGGCAACTCCAGACGTTACTGTAGCAGATATTATAGGTGATGTAGATCCTATAAAAGCAGCCAATTTAAAGTTAAGTTATGCAGATGATAGAGTAATTCATTATGGAATGATTCCTAGAGCCAACAGATGTATTTTTGTAATTAATGAGTTGCCAGATTTACAAGCAAGAATTCAAGTTGCTTTGTTTAATATCTTACAAGAAGGTGATATTCAAATTCGTGGATTTAAACTTAGGTTACCTTTAGATATGCAGTTTGTGTTTACTGCAAATCCAGAAGATTATACAAACAGAGGTAGTATAGTTACACCTTTAAAAGATAGAATTGGTTCTCAGATTTTAACGCATTATCCAGAAGATATTGAAACTGCTAAAACCATCACACAACAAGAAGCGAATAAGGTAGCTTCTCAAAAAGAATTTATTAAAGTTCCAGAACTAGCCAAAGACTTGTTAGAGCAAATTGTTTTCGAAGCAAGAGATAGCGAATATATAGATGCTAAGAGTGGTGTAAGTGCACGTTTAAGTATTTCTGCTTTCGAGAATTTATTAAGCACTGCAGAAAGAAGAGCCATTTTATCTGGAGATTCAGAAACCATGATTCGTTTAAATGATTTTGATGGAATTATACCAGCAATTACGGGCAAAGTAGAATTGGTTTATGAAGGTGAGCAAGAAGGTGCACAGGTAGTTGCAGAAACTTTAATAAAAAGAGCTATCAAAACACTTTTTCCTACTTATTTTCCGGAAATTAAAAAGTTAGAAAAACAGAATCAAGAAACGCCTTATGACGATGTTGTATCTTGGTTTTTTAATGCTGATGAAGATTTTGAATTACTAGATGATTACTCTGAAGAAGCTTATAAGAAAGAATTAGATAAAATAAAACCATTAGATGATTTCTTAAAAAAACATCAACCAAATATGAATAAAGTTGATGCCTTTTTTGTGAAAGAGTTTGTGCTTTGGGCATTGGTTGAATTTAAAAAGTTAAGTAAATATCGTTTTGCAGAGGGTACACAGTTTAAGGATCCTTATGGGAGTTTCATAAACGGACTATAAAAAAAGATAGCTATACATAGCTATCTTTTTTTTAAATATTAATTTAACTAATAATTTACGGATTACTACGTTTATGAAATTATTTTACCTTATTATTTTATTTGGGAAAACTACTATACTTTCGTGACCATTTTCATCGACTGCAGCTACTCCAAAGAAGAAATTATCAATAACAATACCTTCTAATGTAAATTCTGTGGTTTCTACATATCTTGAATTATCCCAAGTAGGAGAAGTGGTATCTCTCCAGTAAATTTTATATCCTTTAGCACCTGCTACAGCAGACCATTTTAGTTTAGCTGATGCTTCTACAATTCCTCCAATACCAACAACTTCAGGAGCTGCAGGTGCCCAAGCTAAGCTTGCTAAATTAATTGCATTTACTGCTGTTAATTTTTTAGCATAAGGAAAATTTACATGCTCAAAAGTATCTCCATACTTAATACCATTTTCGGTTCTAATATCTTGATGTTGTTGTGTGTAATTTTCATGAGCTTCCATAATTCGAATTCCTGCAAAACCTAAATCATTAAAAGGTCTGTGATGTCCACCTCTGCCAAATCTATCTAATCTATAAATCATCATTGGATTCATTTCTGGCATATACGTTTTTGTAGTTTTGTGTACATATCTTGCTAACTGTCTAGAAATACCATCTACTTCACCACCATAAAAACGTCTCATTCTCCTTTTTCTGTCTGTTTCATTTGCAGGTACTGGTTCAGAGAAAATTCTAAAGGCTCTATTATCTACAACACCGTCAACACCTGTAATATTACCAATCATATCGTTATTTAAAATTCCAATAATGTCCCAATCTTTATCTTTTGCATATTTTGCTAACCCAGCCCCACCAAAAAGGCCTTGTTCCTCTCCAGATAAACCTACATATATAATACTACTTTCAAATTGATATTTACTTAAAACTCTTGCAGCTTCTATAGTGCCAGCCATTCCTGAAGCATTATCATTTGCACCTGGTGCATCTTTGGTGAAATTAGATCCATCACTATTTCTAGAGTCGATATCACCACTCATGATTATAAATCTATTTGGGTATTTTGTTCCCTTTTGAATAGCAACAACATTTACAACATAAGCATCATGAGGTACTCTATTGCTCATTTCTGTAGTTACTAAATCTTTTTGATAAAAAACGTTTAAACAATTATTACAATTATCTGATATTTTATTAAACTCAGCTTTAATCCATCTTCTTGCAGCCCCAATTCCTCGTGTATTAGAAATGGTGTCTGAAAACGTATTTCTTGTACCAAATTCTGTTAAAGTTTTTACATCTGCTTTAATTCTATCTGCTGACACTTCATTAATAATATCATAAATTTTTAAGTCGGTTTGTGCTGTTATTATTGTAGTAAAAAGCAATAATAAGAAAGTGATTTTTTTCATTTTATGTAATAATTTTTGAATTTAAAGATACAATATACATCATCTTTTTTTCTTCTTCTTTCTTAGATTAGTTTTTAACATGTTTAGATATTCAATTAACCGAATTGCAAAAAGAATTAATGTAATTGAAATTATGAGAATAATTTTAGGTTAGCTTACATCTAGAAATAATACATCGTTTGGTCTCGTTTCTTTAGCTGAAATAGGGAAATCATAAAGTGCAATTTTCTTAAAGCCTACTTTTTTATAAAACTTTAAAGCCCTATAGTTTTTAATCCAAACATATAACCATATTCCTTTTTGATTATTTTTTTTGATAAGGTCTAAATTATATTCAAATAATTTTTTACCTAAACCTAAGCCATAAAATTCTTCAACCAAATACAGACGTTCCATTTTTGTTACGTTTTGACCTTTAAGATGTTCATTTGGTGTATTTAAAATAACCTTTGAAAAACCAGCCAATTCATCTTTATAAAAGATTAAATGATACTCATAATTCTCTTGAATGACTTCTTCTGTTAGATTTTCTTCACTAAAACTTTCCTTAAGATAATTGTCCATTATTTCTTTAGGAATTGCATGCTGATGAGGTATAAAAAAAGCTTTTTTAGAGACTATTGCTAACTGTTTAACATCAGTTACAATAGCTTTTCTAATTGTAATCATTTAGTCAATTTTTGTAAAAATTTCTATATTTTTAAATACAGTATCATTTCTATAGTATGTATTAACTTGTTTGTAAGAATTTACATTAAAGTCAATAGGAATAATATAGGTATTTACATCACTTTTCATGGATTTAGAAGTCGAAGTCAATGTTTCTGTTATGGTGTCATTTTTAAAGCTGTAAGTTCCATAACCACTCCAGTCTACACCATTTATGTCAGTATCTGTATTCCAAAGTACATGACCATTTAAATACATTTTGTGTTGTACTTTATTGTAGTTTTTAACAATGGTATCTGAATTTGCTAAAGTATAAAAGGCATCTAACTTCCAAACACCTTGTAAAGGATCTTGATTCTGGTTTTTACTATTAACTTGTGTATTACATGAAGCTAAAAGCACAATAATTAAAGAGACGAAAAGGAATTTACTAATTTTAAAATGAGTAGACATAGCTGAATGTTTTATGATTGATATTACTAACCTTTTAAATTAGAATTAATTGTTGGGACGCTTATTATTAATACCAACGTTTCTTCTTCTTTTTAGAAGCAGCAGATTTTCTGCTTTTTTTGTGTTTACTAACTGTATTAGGTTGTTTTTTGGTATGCTTGGGTTTGTTTATTGGGTAAGGATGATCTTCAATAACTTTTATCGATTTTTCGATTAAATTTTCGATAGAAGCAATGTAGCTATTTTCATCTGGTGAACAAAAAGAAAATGCAATTCCAGATTTACCTGCTCTACCAGTCCTACCAATTCTATGTACGTAGGTTTCTGGTAAATTTGGAATATCAAAATTTATTATTGCATCTACATTTGTAATATCTATACCTCTAGCAGCAACATCTGTTGCAATTAAAATTGATGCTTTTTTAGATTTAAAATCTTCAATAGCTTTGTTTCGAATGCCTTGAGTTTTATCACCATGAATACTTGCAACATTATAACCATTTTTAATAAGTGTTTGTTCCAATTTGTCTACCCCAAATTTAGTACGTCTAAAAATAATGATTTTACCATTAATGGTGTTTCTTAATAAGTGTAAACACAAATCTGTTTTATTCTTTTTTGGTAGATAGTATAATAACTGACCAATATTTTTTGCTGTAGTTTCCTCTGGATTAATCTCAATCTTGGTTGCATTTTTTACAATACTTTTAGATAGTTCATCAATTTTTTCTGGAATGGTTGCAGAAAATAAAAGTGTTTGTTTTTTTCTAGGACAAAGTTTTTCAATCTTTTTTACGTCATTAATAAAACCCATGTCTAGCATTAAATCAGCTTCGTCTAAAACTAAAATTTCTAACTCACTTAAATCAATATTTCCTTGAATTTGCAAATCGATTAATCTTCCAGGAGTTGCTACTAAAATATCTACACCTTTGGCTAAAACTTCTTTTTGAGGCTCTAAAGAAACGCCTCCAAAAACAGCGGTAGTTCTTAAGTTAGTATATTGACTATAAGACTTAAAGTTTTCTAAAATTTGAATTGCTAATTCACGAGTTGGAGTTACAACTAAAGCTTTTATTTTTTTTTCTCCTTTTTCTGCATCTTGTTTGTCAAACAAAAGTTCAATAATTGGCAATGCAAAAGCAGCAGTTTTTCCTGTACCTGTTTGTGCAGAAACGATTACATTCTTCTTGTCTAAAACTAAGGGTATCGCTTTTTCTTGAACTAGTGTAGGTCTATGAAAACGTTGCTCTGCAACTGCTTTTAAGATGGATTTATTTAATGGTAAATCAGAAAACTGCATGTGTTATTTTTAGGCAAAGTTAGTTTAATTAGATTGGTTAATCTGTAGCAATTCCAAAATAAACCCATGTTGTCTCTTTTTTAAACGGATTATTCATAGAATGGTATTCTCCTTGTTCAATAGTGATACAATCACCTTTATTAACTATGAGTTTTTCATCATTTATAATAAACCCTGCTTTACCATTTTGAATATGGAAAACTTCATACATAGTATCATGTTTATGAGTTTTGACTGTTTGTCCAGGTTTAAAAGCTGCAGCGCCAAACATCATTAATTGCGGTATTTCATCTTTGTTGATAAAGACTTTTTTTTGATGTCTTCATTATGACTTGTGCCAACTTCAGGGAGTTGATTTGTATCAACTATTTTCATTTAAGTTTTAAATTATCTTTCTAATTTACAAAATTTAGTTTAGACCAAAATTTTTCTTAATTATATACCAAATAAAAACCTCTCTGTTTTCACAAAGAGGTTTTTATTTTATTGGAGGCATTGCCACTATTTAATTAACTCGTAAGAACGTTTAATAAAGTTTGTTAACTCTTCACCATGTAAAAGGTTTTGAGATAATTTAGCTAAATCAAAAGCTTGAGAAATTAAACGAGATTGTTTTTTCTCTGTTTTTGTATTTAAGATCTCTGAAATTAAAGAACTATTTGTGTTTACAACTAAATTATACATATCAGGGAAATTACCCATTCCCATCATTCCTCCGCCTCCAGAAGCTTGCATTTCTTTCATTCTACGCATAAATTCTGGTACTGTAATTATAAATGGAGAAGAACTAGAATCCATAGCTTCTAATTGAACTGTGTACGTTTCTTTAGGCACAGCAGCTTCAATAATTGGCTTTAATTTTTCTTTTTCTTCATCAGATAATTTAGAAATAACATTTTCATCTTTCTTAATTAAATTATCTATAAAATCTGCATCTACTCTTGTAAACTTCACTTTAGCATCTCCACCTTCTAATTTTTGCATTAAGTGCGAAATAATTGGTGAGTCTAAAAGTAAAACTTCATAACCTTTAGCAGTGGCTTCTTGAATGTAACTGTGTTGTGCATCTTTATTTGAAGCATATAAAATTACATGGTTACCATCTTTATCTGTTTGAGCATCTTTGGTTTTTTCTATTAACTCATCAAACGTAAAGTAAGAATCAGCAACTGTTGGGTATAGGGAAAATTTCTTAGCTTTATCGAAGAATTTATCTTCAGACAACATTCCATACTCAATAATTACTTTAATATCGTTCCATTTTTGCTCAAAATCTGCTCTGTCTTTTTTGAATAAAGAAGCTAATTTATCTGCAACTTTCTTTGTAATGTAACCAGAAATCTTTTTTACAGCGCCATCTGCTTGTAAATAAGAACGAGATACATTTAAAGGAATGTCTGGAGAATCAATAACACCTTTTAGCATTTGTAAAAAGTCTGGTACAATACCTTCTACATTATCAGTTACAAATACTTGGTTTTGATATAATTGAATTTTATCCTTCTGCATATCTAAGTTTTGAGACAACTTAGGGAAGAATAAGATACCTGTTAAATTAAAAGGATAATCTACATTTAAGTGAATTTGAAATAATGATTCTTCAAATTGCATTGGATACAATTCTCTGTAGAAGTTATCATAATCATCTTTTTCTAAATCAGCTGGTTTTTTAGTCCAAGCTGGGTCTGTGTTATTGATAATATCATCAACTTCAATTTGTCTGTGAGGTTCAGTAGTTTCTTTACCTTCAGCATCTTTTATAGTTTGTGGTTCGTGAGTAGGATCGTTTACTTTTTTAGTTCCAAATTTAATTGGCACTTGGTTAAAACGATTGTACTTCGTTAACAAACCTCTAATTTTACCTTCTTCTAAAAATTCTGTAGAATCTTCTGCAACGTGTAAAACAATCTCTGTTCCTCTGTCAGACTTGTCATGCTCAACTAAAGTGTATTCAGGAGATCCATCACATGTCCAATGTGCAGCTGTTGCATCTTTAAAAGATTTTGTAAAAATTTCAACTTTATCAGCGACCATAAATGCAGAGTAAAAACCTAAACCAAAGTGTCCAATTACTCCAGTTTCATTTTTATCATCTTTGTATTTATCTAAAAACTCTTCAGCTCCAGAAAATGCAATTTGGTTAATGTATTTTTCAACCTCATCTGCAGTCATTCCTAAGCCTTGATCTTTTATAGTTAAGGTTTTGGCATCTTTATCAATGCTGATTTCAATTTTAGCATCACCTAGTTCAGTTTCTGCTTCACCTATAGAAATAAGGTGTTTTAATTTTGTTGTAGCATCAGTTCCGTTAGAAATCAATTCTCTTAAAAAGATTTCATGATCAGAATACAAGAACTTCTTAATCAGCGGAAAGATATTCTCTACTGATACATTAATGTTTCCTTTACTCATAATTTATTGTTATTTAATATTATTTTCTAAATAACAAGTAGTCAAAAAAAATACCAAATAAGTTATTATGACAAGATGACAGAATAATCAAATTTCAACTAATAGTTTATAAATTGAAAATTCACTATTTTTGCCTTATATTATTAACAATTGATTAAAATTACCGCTTTAAAATATGTATAATTCAAAGATTACTGGTTTAGGCTATTATGTTCCAGAAAATGTGATTACCAATAATGACCTAAAGGAGTTTATGGATACTTCAGATGAATGGATTCAAGAAAGAACGGGTATCAAAGAACGCAGATGGATAGATCCTAAATCTGGAGAAAATACTTCTTCAATGGGTGCTAAAGCAGCTAAAGTAGCAATAGAAAGAGCGGGTTTAACCAAAGATGATATAGACTTTATTGTATTTGCAACTTTAAGTCCAGATATGTATTTTCCTGGAGGCGGTGTACGTGTGCAAGATATGTTAGACATGCCAACAATTGGAGCTTTAGACGTTAGAAATCAATGTTCTGGTTTTATATATGCTATGTCTGTTGCAGATCAGTTTATAAAAACGGGAATGTATAAAAATATTTTAGTTATTGGTGCTGAAAATCATTCAGGTGGTTTGGAGAAATCTACTAGAGGTAGAGGTGTCACTGTTATTTTTGGAGACGGGGCAGGAGCAGCAGTTCTATCTAGATGTGAAGAAAAAGGGAAAGGTATTTTATCGTCTCACTTACATTCAGAAGGGAAACACGCAAGAGAGTTAATGTTAGATGGTCCTTCAACAGGCAGATGGGTTCCAGAAATTATTGCAGAGAACGATCCTGAAGATCAATCTTACTTTCCTTATATGAATGGCCAGTTTGTTTTTAAACATGCTGTAGTTCGCTTCTCTGAAGCTATCGTAGAAGGTTTACAAGCTAATAATCTTCAGAAAGAGGATATAGATATGTTAATTCCTCATCAAGCTAATTTAAGAATAGCTCAATTTATTCAGAAGAAATTTCAATTAGCAGATAATAAAGTGCATAATAATATACAGAAGTATGGTAATACAACAGCTGCTTCTGTAATTATTGCATTAACTGAAGCATGGGAGCAAGGTAAAATTAAAGATAATGATTTAGTTGTCTTAGCTGCTTTTGGTAGTGGTTTTACTTGGGGTTCTGTTGTAATTCGTTGGTAATATTTAAAATATGTAAAATTGAAAGGCTTGCTTTTAGTAAGCCTTTTTTTTGGTGTTTACATTTTATGATAGTTTTTGTATTGGTTAAATAACCTTAAAGTATTGTTAATTAAATAACAAAAGCTATTGATTGTTTAATATTTTGTTAGTTTTGTTAAACAACCAATTAATAAATAACTATGAAATTTTTTAAATCAATAACAGTTAGTCTATTTTTTATTTGCTTTTCAGTAACCAATACAGGCGCTCAAAAGTTAAGTGGGAAAGCCACTTATATTTCTAAATCTAAAATGGAATTAGGAAATTGGGGAGCTAGAATGAGTGAAGCACAAAAGAAACAAGTAGCTAATAGGTTAAAGAACAGATTAGAAAAAACATACAAATTAATTTTTAATAATACTGAATCTTCGTTTAAAGAAGAGGAAAAAATCGATGCCATTTCTGGAGCAACAGATTCTTGGGGTGCTTATTTTACAAGAGGAGATCATTATAAAAATATTTTAAGTAATCAATTAGTGCAAAGTCAAGAATTTTATGGGAAACGTTTTTTAATAAAGGATGATTTATATAAGATTAATTGGACCATTGGAAGTGAATCTAAGAAAATTGGAGACTATACATGCTATAAAGCCAAAGCATTTGTTCCTTATTCTGAATTAAATTGGTATAATTTCTCTTGGGGAGATTTAAGAAATAATGAAAAGAAAGAGGATAAGGTACAAGAAAATTTAGTTGTTGTAGAGGCTTGGTATACTCCACAAATACCTATGGCTCAAGGTCCTGCAGAATTTTGGGGGCTTCCTGGATTAATTTTGGAGGTAAGTGCTCAAAATACAACATTAGTTTGTACCGAAATTGTATTGAATAATGATGATAAGTTAGTGTTAGATTCACCTGATAACGGAAAAGAGATTACTAAAGTAGATTATACAAAAACAATTAGAGAAAAAATGGTGGAAATGAGAAATAACAGAATGGGTAGAAGAAGAGGATAATATTTTGATATTCTACATAATTGTTGTTTCTTATTGAAAAAGAAGATTATGAAAGGAAAGAAAACATTAGTTGTAGGCGCATCATTAAACCCTAATAGATATTCTAATATTGCTATAAAAAGGCTTACAGACAAAGGTTTAGAAACTGTAGCTATTGGTTTGCGAGAAGGAAAAGTTTTTAATGTAGTTATTGATACAGAAAGAAAAGATTTTAAAGAAATCAATACTGTTACACTTTATCTAAACCCTAAAAGACAAGAAGAGTATTACAATTATATTATTGGTTTAAAACCCAAAAGAGTAATATTTAATCCTGGCACAGAAAATTTAGAGTTTATAAAATTATTAAATAAAAATAATATAGAATCAGAAATAGCCTGTACTTTGGTTTTGCTTTCTACAAATCAATATTAGTAAATTTTTAAATTATTGTATTTTAAACAATTTACCAGGAATTGCCAGTTCTGTATTTTCAAAAATCTCTTGTGCTTCTTTTTGAAATAAAGAAATGTCTTTATATCTGCCTGAATAATGACCAATAATCAGTTTTTTTGTATTCGTAGCTTTAGCTATTTGTGCAGCTTGTTTAGAAGTTGTATGTTTGGTTTTTTTAGCTAAATCTTCTCTATCTGATAAGAATGTAGCTTCATGATACAGTAAATCTACATCTTTAATGATAGGAACGATATCTGGCTTATACATAGTATCACTACAAAAGGCATAGCTTAATGCTTTTTTTGGAGGTAGGGTTAATTCATCATTTGGTATTATTTCTCCTGTAGACAGGGTAATATCTTTACCTGCCTTAATATTTAAATAATCTGCTTTCCCAATTTCTTCATAATTCCCAATATTATCTATATGAAGTTTTTTAGGTTTTTCTTTCTCTTTAAATAAGTAACCATTTGTGTAAACTCTATGATTTAATGGAATTGTCTTTACAGAAACTTTTTCGTCTTCAAAAATTAGCTCACTTTTCGTAGAGGTTAATTCATGAAACACAATCTTATATTTAGCATGAGATTTAGAAATTTTTAGTTGCAATAAAGTAACTTCTTCAATTCCTTTTGGCCCATAAACATGTAAATCTTTTTCTCTACTCAAAATTCCATAAGTAGATAATAAACCTACTAATCCATAAAAATGGTCACCATGTAAATGAGAAATAAATATATGATCAATTTTAGAAAACCCAACCTTGTATTTTCTCATTTGACGTTGAGTACCCTCTCCACAATCTATTAAAAAATGTCTATTATTAATTTCTAAGAACTGAGATGTAGGGTAAGCGTTTATTCGTGGAGTTGCAGAATGACAACCTAATATAGTTAGGCTAACGCTCATTTAATAATAAAACGTTTAGATATAATTTCTTTTTTTTCTATTACACTATAGATATATATGCCTGTAGCTAAATTATCTTTATAAAAGGCAATATTATTTTTACCTATTTTGGTAGTGTATTCTTTTTTAAAAACTGTTTTTCCTAAAACATTTCTAACGTTTAAGGTAATTTTAGATGTATTTGTAGCGGTAAATGTAATATTGGTACTTATTGTAAATGGATTTGGTGTAATAGATAATTTTTCAATCGATTTTGTTTGAGAAAAACAAGCTATTGAAATAGTTAAAAGTAAAGTAAAGAGTATTTTTTTTAGCATATTATCTTTGGTTGTTAAAAACCTAATTCTCTTTCCATAGCTTCCATATCTAAAATATCTTCAGCCTCTGTTAATGTTGGGGCAATATTAAAATCTTCTGGATAATCATCTGCATTTATATCCTTATATACTAGTACAAAAGATGTGCCAAGTTCTTTTATGTGAACTGACATATCCAAAAATAATAAAAAATCATCTTTTCCTCTCTTAAAATTTTCAGAAAACATTACAATAATGTCTCGAGTTTTTAAATTATCTAACTCATTATTAAGTTTATCTATAAAAGTCCCAAGGTTTTTTTCATCAGAATGAATTAGAGTATATTTAGATTTTTGATCTATCTTCATGATCTATCTCTTAATTTGTTGTGCCAATAAATAAATTATAGCCATTCTTACTGCAACTCCATTTTCTACTTGATTCAAAATTATAGACTGATCAGAATCTGCTACATCACTCGTGATTTCTACACCTCTATTTATAGGCCCTGGATGCATGATGACTATTTTTTTTCCAAGATTGTCTAAGATTTCTTTATTGATGCCAAAAAGTTGAGTATACTCTCTTGTTGATGGAAAGTATTTAATATCCATCCTTTCATGTTGCACTCTTAAAACATTCGCAACATCACACCATTCTAATGCTTTTTTAAGATTGGTTTCTACTTCTACACCTAAACTTGCAATATATTTTGGTATTAAGGTTGTGGGTCCGCAAACTTTTACTTGAGCACCTTGTAATTGTAGTGCAAAAATGTTTGAAAGTGCTACTCTAGAATGTAAAATATCCCCTACAATAACAATTTTTTTGCCTTTTACAGAACCTAGTTTTTCTCTAATTGAGTACGAATCTAATAAAGCTTGTGTAGGGTGTTCATGCGTTCCATCTCCTGCATTTATAATTTTTGCATTCACATGTTTTGATAAGAAAACACCTGCACCCACATTACCATGACGCATAACTACAATATCTACTTTCATAGATAAAATATTGTTTACTGTATCTATTAATGTTTCTCCTTTTTTCACAGATGATTGACCAGCAGAAAAGTTAATTATGTCTGCAGAAAGTCTTTTTTCTGCAAGTTCAAAAGATAGTTTTGTTCTTGTACTATTTTCAAAAAATAAATTGGCAATAGTAATGTCTCTTAAAGATGGTACTTTTTTAATAGGCCTATTAATTACCTCTTTAAAATGATCTGCAGTTTTAAAAATCAAATCAATATCATTGGCATTTAAATATTTAATCCCTAAAAGATGTTCTACACTTAATTGATCCATATTACCTGTGTTCTATATAAACTGCGTCTTTTTTGTGTGTTTCTGTCCAAGTCACTAAAACTTTTTCTTCATTAATAGCGTCTACTTGTCTTCCTCTATAATTTGGTTGAATAGGTAAGTGTCTACTAAATCTTCTGTCTATAAGTACTAAAAGTTCTATGTTTTTTGGCCTTCCATAAGATTGCAGAGCAGTTAATGCAGAACGTACACTTCTACCTGAGTACAAAACATCATCTATTATTACTACTTTTTTATCTTCTATTAAAAAATTAATTTCTGTGGAAGTTGCTGCTAAAGGTTCATCTCTTCTCCTAAAGTCATCTCTGAAAAAGGTAATATCTAAAAGGCCAGATTCTAAATTTTTTATATTATAATCTTTTTGAAGCAACTTAGTTAGCCTTTTTGCTAGGTAAGAACCTCTTGGTTGTAAGCCAATTAAAACAGTTTCTTTAAAATCATTATGATTTTCAATTAGCTGACAAGCCAATCTATGCAGAATAATTTCAATATCCTTTGAGTTAAGTAGCTTTATTTTGCTCATAATAATGCCATCAAATTTTGGTTGATAGTTATCGAAATTCAAAATTAACGTAAATATATGTATGAGCAAAATTTAAAGTACGTAAATGCAATGTTGGGTTTGTTAATTAAATTGTTGAAAACAAAACCATCTTTTTTAATTGTGAGTTATGAGATATAGTACATTTAATTAATAATTCAAATCTCATAGCTATGTCTTTAGTAAAATTTGAATCGATGCTTAAAACCAATAATGTCTATTTTTTTGATTTGGTTGAATTTGAGGAGATTATCGTTCATTACATGGATGCTGGAAAGCATTCTTTGGCTAAAAAAGCAGTAAAATTAGGCTTAGAGCAGCATCCAGAATCCATAGATTTAAAACTACTAAAAGTAGAATTATTCATCTTTGAGAATGATTTAGAGAATGCTTCAGGTTTATTGCAAAAAATTGAGGTTATAGCTCCCAACAATGAAGAGGTTTTTATTCAACAAGCTTCCATTGATTCTAAGATTGGGAAACACAAGGAAGCGATTAATAATTTGAATAAAGCTTTAATCTTTACAGATGATAAATTAGATATATGGAGCCTGATGGGTATGGAGTATTTGTATTTAGATGACTTTAAGAACGCAAGATCAATTTTTGAGTTATGTATTAATGAAGATGTTGAAGATTATGCGGCCCTCTATAATATTGTGTACTGTTTTGACATGGAAAAAGAGCATGAGCAAGCCATAAAATACTTAGAAAGCTATATTGATTTAAACCCATATTGCGAAGTTGCATGGCATCAATTAGGGAGACAGCATTTTGTACTAAACCAATTTAAAGAAGCTTTAAAAGCTTTCGATTATGCTGTTCTTATTGACGAATCCTTTATAGGGGGGTATTTAGAAAAAGCAAAAACTTTAGAAGAATTAGGAGAATTCAAAGAAGCTATAGAAAATTATTTAATAACTTTAGAACTAGACGATCCAACTGCTTTTGCTTACGTAAGAGTAGGTGAGTGCTATGAAAGGTTGAAAAATTACGTTGCAGCTATTTCATATTATAAAAAAGCAGTTCATGAAGACCCTTTATTAGACAAAGGTTGGGTTTTATTAACCAATTTATATTACTATGAAAAAGATTATGAAAAAGCCTCTTATTACATTTCCAAAGCTCTAAAAATAGATGATCAAAACCCATTGTATTGGAAAAGATATGCAGAAATAAAAATGAAATTAAATTTTTATGAAGAAGCAGTTATAGGTTTTCAAAATTGCTTGGCATTTAATGACAATGAATTAGAGATTTATATTGCTTTAACAGATGTATTATCTTTTTTAGGAGCTTTTGACAAAGCTATATATACACTTTTTAAGGCTCAAAAAATTCACAAAAATTCTGCTGAAATAGAGTACCGACTCTCAGGTTTGTATTTTATTTTAAGCAAGAAAAAATATGGATTTAATCATTTAATATTGGCTTTAAAAATTGATTACGATTATCATACTATATTACATGAACTGTATCCATCTGTTTTTGAAGATACTAAAGTAAAAGCATTACTCACAAATTATAAAAAAACATTTGAATAAAAGTATAAAAAAATCTCAGGTAAACCTTGAGATTTTTTATTCGAATATGTCTATTAAATTACATCGCTCCCCATTCTTTTAAAGAAGTCTTGTTCATTTTTACATAACCCATATTTCCTGCTTCTTTTGCATATTTTAAAGATATTTTTGCAGCAGCAATTGCACTTTTTGTTTTACCTGCTTTAGCATGAATTAAAGATTGCTGACGTAAATACCAAAAACGAGGTTTTGCTGATGTCATTTCTACAGCCTTATCAATCCACTCTTGTGCTTGATTAATATCTTTGTCTGCCTGTAAATAATAAACAGCAGCTCCATACATATCGTTTGCAGATGGTCCAGCCATTATTTTCGAAATACTATTAGAAACCATTTTGTCTGTAGGAACCTCAAACTTAAAAGGGACATAGACGTTTTCCCACATAATTCCTAAAACAGCAGAATTATTAGTTAAATCATCAAAAGTAATAGTAAATGTTTCAATTTCCATAGGCATTTCTATAGGCGTAACTCTTAATTTAACAACTACTTTACTTTCGTCCCATTTTGAAGGATTCCCCCAGTTTGTAGCATCAGAATATAACATTATATCCCAAGTTTTTTCTCCAGGAATTGTATATAAAGCGTATGTTCCTTTTTTAACCATGTTTTCACCAACCTTAAAATCTGTAGAAAAGGTTAATTTAGTATTTTCGTTGGCGCCAGTTCTCCAAACTTTTCCATAATCTTCTAATCCTCCAAATATTTTTCTTCCTTTCATACTTGGCCTAGAATACGCTACAGTAACATCTGTTAAGCCTACTTTTTGTTCAGTTTTCTGAAATGGACTTGGAGCAGGAGTTTCAATTTGTGCATTTATAGCCATTGTCATAGCAGCTACAAATAAGGTCATTATAATTTTTTTCATAATAAATTTGAATTTTTTATCATTTCAAAATTACGACTTCAAAAAACGCTTAATGTTAACAAAACCTTAAAAGAGCATTGTATCTTTGCAGATAATAGTTTTAATATCAATGAGAAATATAAGTATTTTAGGATGTGGCTGGCTAGGTAAACCATTAGCTTTATCTTTTTTAGAGGATGGCTTTTCTGTAAAAGGTTCTACAACTTCAGAAAATAAAATAGAGGAGTTAGAGCAACTAAACATAGAGATGCATTTGATAAATATCGCAGAAAATGAAGAGTTTGATTTATTTTTAGAATCAGATATTTTAATAGTAGCCATTACTTCTAAAGATATTGATGGTTTTGAAAATTTAATTTCTCAGATCAATAATTCATCAATTCAAAAAGTGATTTTTATAAGCTCAACTTCTGTTTATGGCAGACATAATAAAGTGATGACAGAAGAAGATGAAACTCTAGAAACACCATTAACAGAGATAGAGAATTTGTTTTTGCAAAGTGATTTATTTGACACCACCATCATTCGTTTTGCAGGTTTATTTGGTGGTGATAGACATCCGTCAAACTGGTATAGAGGAGGTAGAAAAATTCCACAACCAAAAGGATATGTAAATATGATTCACAGAGAAGATTGTATTGAAATTATTCATGAAATCATTCATCAAAATGTCTGGAATCAGATTTTTAATGCTTGTGCGGATGATCATCCATCAAGAAGAGAGTTTTATACGTTAGCGAAATTGAGTAAAGGTTTTGAAGTGCCAGAATTCGAAAATAATGAGAATTACGAGTGGAAAATTATCTCTTCAAAAAAAATACAAGAAACCTTAAATTATGAGTTTATTCATAATGATTTATTAGGAATCTAAGTATATTTCCTTTTACGTAAATAGTTAAATACTACACCAAAAACAGCTAAAATAACCAAAGGTAAAACCACGTTTAAGAATTGCCAATAAGTTCTTTCTTTATAGGCTTTTTGCTTATCTAAAGTATTTATCTTTAAGGTTTTATTTCTTAGATTTATTAAGCCAGAATCGTCTAATAAATAATCTACAGCATTCATTAAGAAGTCTTTATTTCCAAATTCTTGATTTGTCCATTTATCTCTAGATAAATCTGTAGGTTGCCCTTTTAAAATTTGATTTTTTGCAATATCACCATCGGAAATAATAATCATTTTATTGTTAGTGGTAGAATCTTGAAATAGATTGGTGTTAAAAGGTTTTACTCTGTTTTTATAGGCTGATTTAAAATTGCCCTCTAGTAAAACTGCAAATAACTGATTACCTGCTGCATAATCTTCTTCCTTAGGTTCTTCTGCAATAGATTGTAATTCAATTATTGATGGTGTGCCAACTTTTCTAGTTAATGGAGAACTTACTAAAAGTGGCGTTTTTTTAATATCATTTTTTAAAGTATCTATTTGATTTGCAAATTGCAAACGCACATTACCTACATTTTTTGTTATAGGATGATAAGGATTGCCTGAAACTAAAGGATGGTAAAACCAATCTAAATTTTGGTATTGAGTTTGATTGCCAACATTTCCTGTAGCCAATGCAATTTGTGCAGCATATAAATCTTTAACTAAAGTTGAGTTTATTCTTACTCCATAAGAAAATAATAAATCTGTTAAGTTTAAATCTCTTGGGTAAGCCAACATTTTACCTGTGACTAACAAACTGTCCTGATCTGCTTGCACATTATCTAACATCCAAAGTATTTTACCACCATTTGTAATGTATTGATCTAAGGTAAATTTTTCTGCTTCTGTAAATTTTTGTGTTGGTTTTGTAATTATGGTTAAATCTATAGAAGTTAAATCTTGCAAAGTTTGCTGAGGATTTGAAACCACAGAATCTAAAGGAAATTTTGTTAATCTGTATTTTTTAGAAACTTCACTCAAAAAACTATATTGATAAATGTCTTGCAATTGTCCATTTCCTGTAAGTAGCACTACATTTTTTTGCTTTTCTTTTAGAATGTTATTTGTGGCTGATAAAAAACTGTGTTCTAAATTTTCAATGGCTTTTTGAAGCTGTTCTTCTTGGCTAGCAACAATGACTGTTGATAAAAGTGAAATTACCTTAGTTTTATTATCAAAATTAATTTCTGCCCAAGGAAAAATAATAGCTTCAGATAATTTACCATCTTCTTCTACAGTAAGTTGGCTAGGCATCATTCCTTTTTTAATTAAGGCTTCTCTTTGATCATCAGGATTTTCGAAATGAATTTTTAACTGACTATTTTCTGCAGCCAATTCTTCTAAAAACTGTCTAGTTTCTATCTGTAATCTTTTAAATTCTGATGGAAAATCTCCTTCTAAATAAACAGTTATTAAAAGCGGTTCTTTTACTTCTGATAAGACTGTTTTCGTAGTTTCTGAAAGTGTATATCTTTTATCTGCAGTTAAATCGATTCTTTTATAAAACGATTGATTTGCCACATTTAAAATGATTAAACCAAGGCATAAACTAGCTATATATTTTATGTTCTTATTCATTATCTAAGCGTGTTTTAGTAATGAATAAAAAGAAAAACGTAACACTTAAAAAGTAAACAATATCTCTAGTGTCAATAACTCCTCTAGATATACTTTTAAAATGTTCTTTAATGCCTAATTGTTGAATTGCAAAACTGTTGCTCTTAAAAGATGTTGCAATGGCATCAAAACCATAAAAAAAAATAAAAGTGATGAACACACTTAAAATAAAAGCAACAATTTGATTTTTAGATAATGTTGATGTAAACAAACCAATAGCTGTATAACTAGATGCTAAAAATAGCAAGCCTAAATAAGACCCAATTGTGCTTCCAAAGTCAATGTTACCTGAAGGGTTTCCTAATTGATAAACTGTATAGACATAAATAAATGTTGGTATAATTGCTATGATTACTAGTAAAAGCGACGCTAAGAATTTACCAAATATAATTTGCCAATCAGAAACAGGGTTGGTTTTTAAAAGTTCTATTGTTCCAGTATTATACTCGTCTGCAAAACTCTTCATTGTAATTGCAGGTATTAGAAATAAAAATACCCAAGGAGCTAAATAAAAAAACGGAGTTACATCTGCAAAACCAGCATTTAAAATATTAAAGTCGTCATTAAAAATGAACAAGAATAAACCATTAATTAACAAGAAAACTCCAATTACTAAATACGCAATTGGGCTTGCAAAAAATGAGGTAAATTCCTTCTTTAGAATTGGGTACATTACTTAATATCTAATTTATAAATACGATTAAAATCGTAAGTTTTACATCTTCTTCCTGTTTGTAAAACAAAGTTTAACTTTTTTAATAACGCTATTGAAGCTAAATTATTTTTATGTGTAAATGCCTCAAGTGTTTTTAATTTCATTGATTTTTCTGCGAATGCTATCACTTTTTCTAAAACCTCTGTCATTAAACCTTGTTGATGATATTCAGGCTTTAGTTTGTATCCAATTTCAGCATAATTTAAATCTAAATTAATGTTGTGTAAAACTACACTGCCAATAACTTTCTGATTAAATTCAGTAAGCCAAAATATTCTTTTTTTTACTTGAAAAAGTGCATTACATGTTTCAATAAAATTTTTAGCTTCTTTTGTGCTTTCTATTCTTTTTGTTCCTACAAATTTATTAATTTCTTGACTAGAACGTAATTCAAAAACGGAATTTATATCATTTAAATTCGCGTCTCTTATTATTAGTCTTTCTGTCTGTAATGTTGGTGTTTCTTGAAAATTATAATTCATATATATTGAATTTAATTTTAAGTAAGACTAGCCATTTTATTTACACTCCAGGCTTCAGGTTTATCATTAAAATAACCTTTAGTTTGTTGCCAAGTTTCTTTAAAAAAATCTGATTTTCTATAACGTTCTAAATCACTTTCGTCATTCCAATAGGAATAAGTGAAAAAGATTTTTGGATTGTTTTTATCTTGATATAGTTCTAGCAATTCACAACCTTGACTATTCCTTATCTTTAGTTTCTTTTCGTCGAACATTGTTTGAAACTCGACAATACATCTTGAGTGTAAACTCATTTTTACAATTCTAACAAACATCTTTTTGGTTTATGTTAATGGTGTAAACTCTGGTTTATATTCATTGAAAAATTCAATAATTATGGCATCTCTGTATGCTAATCCTAATAATGTAGAGGCACCACCTACAGAAGTTAAATCACTTTTATAAACAGCTATTTCTAAAAGTCCTGCAGAATTAAATAATGTTAATTTATTACCATCAAATTGTCTGCTAGTTTTTGTATTGTTCTCTACAATCTCGTTGTATTTGTTATATATCTTATCAAAAGTATAACTTGATGCATTTATTTTAAAAGGCCTTCCTTTTCCGATCTCATTAAACATTTTTCTGCTAATATTAGAAATCACATTTCCATAATTATCTATATATAATACACCACCAATAATTTGTGTTTGAGCTTGATTTACTTTTGGTTGTATTTCAGTCAGTTTTTTATAATTTCTAATTTCCTTTCCTATAACTGTTAAATTCCCTCCTCTAGCAATAAAACAGGCAACTTGTACAAATACATCTAAAACCGGAAAACTACTTTCTACTCTATCATGGATATTTATCTCTACTATTTTTGTTGGCTGAATTTCAGAAGCAATCATAGAAATAATACCATTATCTGGACAAACAAAGTAATGGTTGTCTAAAGCGATTGCAATGTGCTTATTATCTGTACTTAATTCTGAATCTACCCCTATAATATGAATGGTTCCCTCTGGAAAACTCTTGTATGCATTTTTTAAAATATATGCAGTTTCAGTAATATTAAAAGGCGTTATTTGGTGAGTAATATCTACAATTTTTGCATCTGCAAGTTCAGTGTAAATAGCTCCTTTAACTGCACCTACAAAGTGGTCTTTAGTTCCAAAATCTGTTGTTAATGTTATAAAAGACATTAATTATAGCTGTTAATTAAATGTGTAAAAGTTCTTGATTACTTAACGCAAATCTAATAAATTTAGTACTTTAAATTACTACATTTAATTTAATAATTCTTACTAATATTCTATAAAATCTAAACATTTGAACGAACGCACCATAGAGTTAACAGAAATAGATCCTAAAGATTTTTTTGGGACTCAAAATAGCACAGTAGAACAGTTAAAAAAATATTTTCCTAAAATTAAAATTGTTGCAAGAGGGGCAAAGTTAAAGATATTTGGAGAATCTGAGATTTTAGATGAATTTGAAGTTCGTTTTAATCGTTTGGTAAAGTATTTTGATAGGTACAATAAATTAGACGAAAATAGCATAGAGCGAATTTTGACATCTACAGGGAGTGATGAAAAGAATACTGCGAATAAAAACACCAAAGATGTTTTAGTCCATGGAGTAAACGGAAAATTAATTAAAGCACAAACAGAAAATCAACGTAAAATGATTTCTTTAATGCAAAAAAATGATATGCTTTTTGCGGTAGGCCCAGCAGGAACAGGAAAAACGTATACTGCAGTAGCGTTAGCAGTAAAAGCATTGAAAGAGAAAGAGGTGCGTCGTATTATATTAACTAGGCCAGCTGTAGAATCTGGAGAAAATCTTGGTTTTTTACCAGGAGATTTAAAGGAAAAGTTAGATCCATATATGCAACCATTATATGATGGTTTAAGAGATATGATACCTCATGAAAAGCTAGAATCTTATTTAGAAAAAGGAATCATACAAATTGCACCATTGGCCTTTATGAGAGGTAGAACTTTAGATAATGCTTTTGTAATTCTAGATGAAGCTCAGAATACAACTCATAACCAAATGAAAATGTTCTTAACCAGAATGGGTAAAAGTGCTAAATTTATTATTACAGGAGATCCTGGGCAAATAGATTTACCAAGAAAACAAGTTTCTGGTTTAAAGGAATCTTTATTAGCTTTAAAAGATATAGGTGGTATTGCACAAGTATATTTAGACGATAAGGATGTTGTGAGACATCGTTTAGTAAAACGAATCATAAAAGCTTATAAGAGTATAGAAACAGAATAAATCAAAATAGTATCTGTTGATTTACTTTTTTTTTAATAGTATAATTTTGATTTAGATATTCAGAAAGTTTATTTTTACTACATTTCTATCTTATATGAGGGTTTTTTTGTTTTTTTTTATGCTTACATTTTGCTTTTTCGCAAAAGCACAGTGCCCAAATGGAAACCAAGATCATTATTTATCTTCACAAGAAAGAGTAGACGCTTTTGTGGCTGCATATAGTGGGTGTCAAAGGATTGAAGGAAATATAGACATTGTAGCAGGGTTAGTAGGAACAGGAGATACTGGAGAAATACAAACTCCTATTACAGATATTACAGGTTTATATTTTCTTAAGGTTATTAATGGAGATTTAAGAATATCTGTAGATGTAGAAGAATTAGATGGTTTTAATAACTTGACCGATGTTAATGGAGATTTTGTTATAACAAGTTCAAATTCTCTTATCAAAATTAGTGGCTTTAATAACCTGCTTAATGCAAGAAATGTTACTATTGCTTTAAATCCTGTTTTAACAGATGTTGGCGGTTTCAGAAGTTTAATTAAGGTTTTTAAAAGTCTAGAAATTGGTGATAGTCCTGGTATTCAAAACATAACAGGATTCGAAAACTTACAAACAATTGGAGGCGAACTAAATATTAGTAAAAACCCTGTATTAAAAACTATTCCCTCTTTTAATAATTTAGAAACCATTGGAGACGATTTAAATTTAACTTCGAACCCTATTTTAGAAGAAGCAATTGGTTTCGAAAAATTAGTATCTATTGGAAATGATTTAAATATCGAAAATGTAAAAATTATTAGAGGATTTCAACAACTCAGAACCATAGAACGTTTTTTCGATATTCGAGGAAATGGTGTTGAAGAATTACCTAGTTTTCCTTTATTGGAGATTGTTGGTGCTGCATTTAGGATAGAAAGCACTAATGTAAGAGCTATTACAGGTTATAACTCATTAAAAAGTGTTGGTGAACAATATTTTTTAGAAGACTGGTTTATAGTAAGTAATAACAAACTCTTAAGCTCTGTAATAGGTTTTGGACAATTCGAAAAAGTAGAGGGTAATGTAGAGGTTCAAAATAATCCTTTATTAAGTGATTGTTCTTGGCTTTGTAACATTATTAATAACGGTGAAATTACAGGTGCTTTAACAATTCAAAATAATTTAGGGAATTGCATAAATAGTTTAAAGGTAATTTTAATTTGTGATATAGACTTTGATGACGACACTATTGCGAATGTTGTAGATTTAGATGATGATAATGATGGTGTCTTAGATGTTTTGGAAGGTGATGGAACTAAGGATACTGATAAAGACGGGTACCCTGACTCTATGGATTTAGATAGTGATAATGATGGTTGTTTTGATGTATTAGAAGCTGGTTTTGAAGACCCTAATGATGATGGTGTTTTAGGTGATTTGCCAGATGAAGTTGATTTTAATGGCCTAATAATTAATGAAACTACTGGCTACACAGATCCTGAAGATAGAAATGGTAATAATATACTTGATTTTCAAGAACTTAATATACCTAGTCCAGGTAAAAACAATAGAGTGGAATTATGTAAAAATTCAGAAAATGTAAATCTTTTTGATATTCTTTTAGGATCTCCAGATCCTGGAGGTGTTTGGTCGCCTGCTTTAAAATCAGGGACAGATGTTTTTAATGTAAAAGAAGATAAGGAGGGGATATATACATACACACATACAGATCCTGTATGCGGTAACTTAACTGCAGAAGTTGAGGTTGTTTTTACTTCTGAATTAGACCCTGGCTTAGATTCAGAAGTCGTAATTTGTGATGAAGTTGAAAAACTTAATCTTTTTGAAGCAATTAATGGTAATCCTTCTCCAAATGGATTTTGGTCACCTGAATTGGCAAGCGGAACAAACATTTACAATAAGAACTTTGACACTGCAGCAGCATATAATTATGTTTTGGTAGATAGAGAGTGTGGTACATTACAGGCTAAAGTTTCTCTCGTTCAGTCTGTAGAACCAAATAGCGGTATTAATGGAGAATTGCAAATTTGTGAGTTTGTAGATACCGTAAATTTATTTGATTATTTAGCAGGAGATCCAGATGAAGGAGGTGTATGGAGTCCAGCACTGCCAAACGGATTTTTTAATCCAAGTCAAAATATTGCAGGTATTTATTCTTACACTGTTGATAATGGTGTTTGTGGCAGAGCAACATCAACTGTAAATGTAGAGGTTGTAAGAAATTCCGAATTAAATAACGTTAGAATTAAAGTGAATGATTTTTCATCTACTAACAATTCTATAGAAGTTTTTGTTTTTTCTAAAAGAGCATATGAATATTCTTTAGATGGTTTAAATTATCAATTAGACCCTGTTTTTAACAACGTTTCTGGAGGTGTCCAAACGGTTTTTGTAAGAGGAATTGATGGTTGTGAATTTTATAATGAAGAGATTTTTGTAAGAACCTACCCACCATTTTTTACACCTAATAATGATGGCGAAAATGATTTTTGGAGGTTAAAAGATTTTCCAGATATCAATTATAACATTTTTATTTATTCTAGGTTTGGTAGGTTTATTAAATCAGTAAGTAGTACTCCAGGTTTTTGGGATGGTAAAGAAAATGGAAAAGAACTTCAATCTTCAGATTATTGGTTTAGAGTTGTTACTGAAAAAGGAGAAGTATTGTATGGTAATTTTTCTTTACTAAGAAAATGATATCCTAAAAATTAAACTTATTTTTGTGCAAATAACTATATTCTATGAACACAATTAACGGAACTAACTTTGAGTTTCCAGGTCAGAAATCAATATATAAAGGAAAGGTAAGAGAGGTTTATAATATCAACAATGACCTTTTAGTGATGATTGCAACAGACAGACTCTCTGCTTTCGATGTTATTTTACCAAGACAAATTCCTTTTAAAGGGCAAATCTTAAATCAAATAGCCACCAAAATGATGAATGATACATCAGACATTGTTCCTAATTGGTTAATTGCAAACCCAGATGAGAATGTAGCTGTTGGTCATTTGTGTGATCCGTTTAAAGTAGAAATGGTTATTAGAGGTTATTTATCTGGTCATGCAGCTCGTGAATATAAAGCAGGTAAACGTACTTTGTGTGGAGTAGAAATGGCAGAGAATTTAAAAGAGAATGATAAATTTCCAACGCCAATAATAACACCATCTACCAAAGCAGATAATGGAGATCATGATGAAGATATTTCTAGAGATGCAATTTTAGCAAACGGAATTGTTTCTGAAGAAGACTACTTAGTTTTAGAAGATTACACTAGGAAATTATTTAAAAGGGGTTCTGAAATTGCTGCTAAAAGAGGTTTAATCTTAGTAGATACTAAATACGAATTTGGTAAAACCAAAGAAGGTAAGATTGTTTTAATAGACGAAATTCATACTCCAGATTCATCTCGTTATTTTTATGCAGATGGTTATCAAGAGAGACAAGACAATAATGAAGCTCAAAAACAACTCTCTAAAGAATTTGTGCGTCAGTGGTTAATAGAAAATGGATTTCAAGGCAAAGAAGGACAAACTATACCAGAAATGTCTGA
>Ga0233438_10000845_pt1 | contig 36596 bp, 35 predicted proteins | sample SI_123_September_FD_182720 | JGI IMG/M metagenome (GOLD analysis project Ga0233438, IMG submission 182720) | Seawater microbial communities from Saanich Inlet, British Columbia, Canada - SI_123_September2016_10_MG | ecosystem: Environmental > Aquatic > Marine > Inlet | place: Canada: British...
GGTTACTAAAATGTTTCTCATGAGTTGTGATTTATTTTTTTAATACAATTGGTTAGTGAATCCCTCCAATGAGGAATTGTAACTTTAAAATCAGATTTTATCTTAGATTTATCTAAGACTGAATACATAGGTCTTCTAGCTTGTGTGGGATAGTCTTTTGTTTCAATTGGAATTACTTTACAATCAATATTGCCGATTTCCATAATAGCAGTTGCAAAATCATACCAAGAAGTAACTCCTTCATTAGAGTAATGATAAAGGCTTCCTTTCTTACTTATTTTTATTGAACTTGCGTCACTTAAAATATCTAAACACGTTTCAGCCAAATCCTTGGCAAAGGTAGGAGTTCCCTTCTGATCAGAAACAACCTGTATAGATATTTTTTCATTTCCTAAACGCAACATTGTTTTTACAAAGTTATTACCGTACCCTGAATACAACCAAGAGGTTCTAATCACTATTGCATCAATACTACTATTGAAAACAACCAACTCCCCTGCTCTTTTGGTCTCTCCATACACACTAATTGGACTTACTGGATCTGATTCTTTGTAAGGTTGTGAATGGTTTCCCTCAAAAACATAATCTGTAGAGATATGAATTAATTTCCCATCTACTTTTTTTAGGGCATTGACTAGGTTTAAAACCCCTTCAGAGTTCACTTTTTGAGCAATCGGTTTTTCCTTTTCTGCTTTATCAACCGCAGTATACCCCGCACAATTAATGACTGCATTAATATGTTGATCTATTATAAACGTATTTAAAGCATCTGTATCACAAATGTCCAATTCGGGAAGGTCTCTAAAGATACATTCCATATTTTTATATTCAGAGACTAACTCTTTTATTTCAGACCCCAATTGACCGTTCGACCCTGTGATTAACACCTTCATATTTTAGTTTGTAAATGGGGTTTTAAATTCTGAAAAAAATGGAAGTTTTGCATCCTTCTCTGAAACCAACACTTCACTTTCATTGACTCCCCATTGGATGTTTAGTGTTGGATCATCCCAGCGAATTCCTACATCATATATTGGCGCATAGCTATTATCAACTTTGTAGGCAAAAATGGCGGATTCGCTTAATACTACAAAACCATGAGCAAATCCTCGAGGAATGAATACTTGTTTTTTGTTCTCTCCCGAGAGTTCAACGGTAATATGTTTTCCATAGGTCTCAGATCCATCTCGAATATCAACCGCAATATCCAAAACTCTTCCTTCTATACATCTAACTAATTTAGCTTGAGCATAGGGAGGTTTTTGAAAATGCAAGCCTCTCAACACCCCTTTAGAGGATTTAGATTCATTGTCTTTCACAAATGATACTTTCCCAATAGCTTCCTCAAACTTTTTTTTATTGTAACTTTCTAGAAAATATCCTCTGTTATCTTCATATACAGTAGGTTCTATAATCACAAGTCCTTCTATGGGGGTATTCACAAACTTCATTTAGTTAATTAAATTTAGAAGATACTCACCATATCCGTTCTTTTTCAAAGGCTCAGCTAATTTTCTAACTTGCTCAGCATTGATATACTTCATTCTATAAGCTATTTCTTCTAAGCAAGCCACTTTTAAACCTTGCCTTTTTTCAATAGTTTCAATAAACTGCCCAGCTTCCATTAAAGAATCGTGTGTACCCGTATCTAACCAGGCGAACCCTCTTCCCAATAATTCAACCTTTAAGGTTTTTTGTTGTAAGTAGGTTTGATTGACTGTGGTTATTTCCAATTCACCACGATTAGAAGGTTCTATATTTTTGGCAATTTGTACCACGTCATTGGTATAAAAATACAAACCAACAACTGCAAAGTTTGATTTTGGATCATTCGGTTTCTCTTCTATGGAAATTACGTTTCCTTTTGTATCAAATTCTGCCACTCCATAACGCTCAGGATCATTTACGTAGTATCCAAATACAGTAGATTTCCCCTCTGCTACATTTTTTCTAGCATTTTGCAACATCCCCGAAAAACCGACTCCATAAAAAATATTATCACCCAGTACCAAACACACATCATCTGTTCCAATGAATTCCTCCCCGATAATAAAAGCTTGGGCTAAACCATCCGGGCTTGGTTGTGCTGCATAACTTAATTGTAACCCTATTTCTTGTCCATTACCTAACAACTTTTTAAAATTCGGTAAATCTTCTGGAGTAGAAATGATTAAAATTTCTTGAATTCCCGCCAACATTAACACAGATAAGGGGTAGTAAATCATAGGCTTATCATACACAGGTAACAACTGTTTAGATACCCCTTTTGTAATTGGATACAAACGTGTGCCACTACCTCCTGCTAATATGATTCCTTTCATAATTCAAAGTTAATCATTCTTTTTAAAAACATCTAGTTTTAAAAAATGAAGTTGAGGTATCTTAAAAAAGTAAATAGACAACTTAACGATTACAGTTTAGTATGTAAAGAAATTCTTTGGATTTCTGTGAGGCTATGATACAGCGAAAAATCAGGGTGCCAGAAGAATAAATGCTAAATTTTTGCTACAATAATTGTTTTGAGACTTTTTTGTGTGCAAATAACAATTAAAGAAGGTCCGTGGTAAATCTTAAATGTCACAAAGTGGGCTCTAATGGTTTTTATCTTGATATAATTTCCTTATGTCGATTAAAACCTCAGATAAATCACCAAGGGTTATCTTCAGGATTCACTGAGAAATATAAGTGCCGATTAGAATCATTGAATGAACCTGATGGTAAATTTTAGAGGTTATTGAAATTTCTGTTTGCCGATTAGTATTATATGTTAATCAGGTCCCACGTGGAGGAGATACTGTCTTTCGGTTATCTCTTTCAATTAAGATGAACTAAAAACCCCAATGAGAAACATCTTCTAAATTTTTTTAGAAAATTTCATGAAGGACTATTATTATAATTTTTAAGACGTTTCGTTAAATATATAAATATTATTCCAGTACTTTTTCATAGAGCAGTTCCATTTTGTCATTGATAGATGGCTCTTCTTTTTTTGCAGGACCTCTTTTTGATTTTTTTCCTGCTTTTTTTGCTGATTTTGGATCGAATGGCATATGTCCTAAGATTTAATTATAAACTGCCTAACTTTAGATATATTTTTTAGGAAAATCAAATACCATCCTCCAATATTATTTGAACGTACAGCACGATAATCTTCTTTTGTTTTTTGAATAATATTTTTAACGCTTCGATTACTAGCTCCACCTACTCGCATTTTTGTAATCACCTTTGGCAAATAAGTAAATTTTAAAGAGTCATCTTTTAATATTCTAAGCATAAAATCATAGTCAGCTGAAATTTTATAACTTAAATTAAACTCACCGTGCTTTTCATATACCTCTTTTTTTAAAAACAATGTTGGGTGAGCTGGCATCCAACCTTTTTTAAGTAAACTAGAATTAAAATCGGTGCTTTTCCAATACCTTATAATTTTATCAATATTGTTTTTATCCACATATTGCAGATCACCATATACGCCATCTATATTCTCCTTCTCAAATTGATTAGCTAGCGTTGAAACAATGTGATTATCAGCTAAAGTATCATCAGAATGAACAAAACCTATTACTTCACCAGTGGCTAATTGAACACCTTTATTTAGGGCATCATAAATACCATTATCTGGCTCTGATAGTATTTTAAACTCAATTTGTGGAAATTGTAATTGATGTTGCTTTACCAACTCTAAAGTTTCATCTGTTGAATTGCCATCTATAATCACATATTCAATATTTTGATAACTTTGGTGTAACACAGATATCATACATGACTTAAGAGTTGCTTTACTGTTATAGGTTGCTGTAATTATGGAAATTTTCATGCTTCAATTACTCTATTACGTATTTTTTTTGCAGGGTTGCCTTGATAAACTGTATATGGTTCTAAATCGATATTTGCAATTGAGCTAATACTTAAAATAGCGTGGGTTTTGCATCTTACTCCTGAACATACAACAGATTTTGCCCCAATCCAAACACCTTCTTCCAATATTATTTCATTAACCATTAAATCAAAAGTGGTTTTTTTATAATTATGGTTTCCACATAAGATCATTGCTCCTTGTGAGATGCAAACATGATCTTCTATAGTTACTTGAGCTAAGTTATCTATCCAAACATTTTCACCTATCCACACGTGATTTCCTATTTGTAATAACCAAGGATACTTAATATTAACTCCGGGTTTTATTATAACTCCTTTACCAATATTAGCTCCAAAACATTTGAGAATAATAACTTTAATTTTAGAGAAAGGGAATAATGTGTTTTTTAGAATCAATATATTAAGAAAATACCAACATATACATTTTAATTTATTCCCAGGTTTATACCAAGAATTATTATAATTATTTAAATTAATTTTATTTTTCAAAATTTTAAATTATTTTGAAATTTTTAGTCAAATAATCGTTCATTTTGACTAATAAATTTCTTGTTGTTACAAAAATTAGTTGCAAAATCAAAAGCATTTTTAGATAATATATCATATTTATTTTGATCTATTTCAACAGTTTTAGTTATTGCAAGTCTTAAATCATCTATATTCTCTAAGGAAACATCCCAACCAACTTTCTTTAATTCTAAATTTTTCCATGGTGTATTATTTGAAATTAATGCCGGTCTTCCAGCAGTAAATGATTCAAGGATAGAATGGCCAAAGTTTTCACCCTCTGATGGGAGTAGTAAGAAATGGTAATGTTCTAAAATAGTAGGAATCATTTCAGAATCAGCTAAACCTTTATATTTTACAATAATATTTGAAGGGAGTTTTTTAATTTGATTTTGACATTCTAGCCAATAATCATTATCATAGATAGCTCCAAATAAATCAAATTCTATTTTTGTGTCGGAAGATAAAATTAACATATTCAAACATCTTATGGCAAATAGTGTGCCTTTTTCTTTTGAAATTCTTGCTGTATATATTAATTTAACATGACCAGACTTTTTCGAAATTTTGGTTAGTACTTTATTATTGTTAATTCTTGGCAAATTTGGAGCTATAATTATATTATTTTTCTTTAATAATATTTTTATATTTGATGCTTCATCTTCATTTGTAGCATGAAAAAAAACGTTCCCATATAGATTTATTAATCTTGCTATTTTTAAAAATATTACTTTCTTAATCTTATTTGTAGAAAATGCTTGAGAATTTAGCATTCCTCTTGGTGACACTATCTTTTTTGCTTTTAAAAATTTAAATATCCATAAAGGTAAAATAGAAAAATACCAGGAATAAACTCCGTTAATTAACACGATATCAAACTTAATAGAAAGACATATTTTTTTGATTGTATTAAACCTTAGTTTGTCATTTGAGATATAATAAACTTTTAAATTCTTTTTTACTGTGTTCCATGAATCCGACAATACAGTTTCATATGGCTTATTGTCACAATAGTCTGTATTTCTAGTAATTACATAAAAATCATGATCTTCAGAAAAATGATCTAGCAGATTCTCATATGACCTTACTGGACCTCCTGAATTTGTTCCTGGTAAAAACCAATCAATAGTAATTAAAACCTTTTTTCTAGTCATCAATTTCATTGTTTAATAGCCAATACTCAAGAACTATCAATGGCCATAATCTTGAGAAAGAAACTAAAGATGAGCCATTACAAAAATTGACCCATAAGTTTTCTATTTCTCTTTGATTAAAATACTTTCTCCTTGAAAGGCTCTTTATCAAATTATCTGAAAATTCAAACAATTCATTTTTAAGCCACTTTTCCCATGGAAAAGTAAAACCCATTTTAGGTCTATCGTAAACTTCTTTTGGCAGTAATCCTTGAAGTGAATCAATTAAAAGTTTTTTTGTTGTTTTTGGATATTTATTTTTATCATTAATAGCTAAAATTAAATCAACAAAATTATGATCTAGAAAAGGCACCCTGACTTCTAACCCATGAGCCATACTCATCTGATCAGTATCCCTGAGTAAAACATTACTCATGTATGTTTCAAACTCTGCTGTTGAAACTTTAGATAAAAAATGAGATTTATCAAAACCGTAATCATTTATTAAAATCCTATCATTTACTATGTTGTTGTAATATATAGGTTTTAAAATTTTATTCAATTGTAAGTCAAGTAAGCTTTGCCTTGTTAACAAATAATTCTCTTTAAAATTGTACTTTTTTATTTTCAAAAGAGATTCGATCTTAGCTGCTTCTAAACCTCCACCAAAAGTATTGAAACCTTTGCCAATAATGTTTTTAAAAAAGCGGGGGGTATTTTGAATAAACTTAAAATCATTTAATGTTTTTAAGCGTTCAAAACTTTTATATCCTGCAAATAATTCATCTCCACCTAATCCAGAAAAGACCATTTTTACTCCTTGTTCTTTAGTGAATTTAGAAACAACCCAAGAGTTTGGACCATCACCTGAAGGGTGGTCCATATCATTTAAAGCATTAGGGATGTAATTTAGAAAATCTTCAGGTTTTAAGTTAATTTCTGTGTGATCAGTATTAAATTGTTTCGATACTAAACGCGCATATTTTGATTCGCTGTATTCTTTGTCATCAAAAGAAATATTAAATGTTTTAATTTTTCTTTTAGATAATTTTGACATTAAACCAACCATCGTACTTGAATCCACACCACCAGATAAAAACGCGCCAGAATCAACGTCTGAAAACATTCTTAGCTCTACTGAATTAGTTAACTCATGTAAAACCTTATTCTTAAGTTTATCATAAGAGTAACCATTTATGTCTATTGATTTTTTATTAGGAGACCAATACGTTGATTTATTTAATAATTTAAAATCTCTAAAAAAAACAAATGACGCAGGCTCCAATACTTTAATATCTTTAATAATTGTATTTGGACAATTAACTGTTTGAAACTTCAAGTACTCGTTTAAACCTTGAACACAAATTTTCTTATCTACTAAATTAGTCCTTAAAATTGAACGAATCTCTGAAGAAAAAATAAAAGTTGATTCATCATAATAATAATAAAGTGGTTTTATCCCCAATCTATCCCTTGTAACAAAGAGTTCTTTTTTAAACTTATCCCATATGGCAAAAGCAAACATTCCGTTAAAATAATTAACACATTCTTTTCCCCATTTTAAATAAGATGCTAAGACTACCTCAGTATCTGTTTTAGTTGTGAAATCATAATTAAGTTGAGACTTTAGTTCATTGAAATTATATATCTCACCATTAAAAACAATAATATATCTTTCATTACTTGAAAACATTGGTTGATTACCATTATTTGACAAATCTACTATGGAAAGTCTTGTGTGCCCTAATGATATATAATCATCAGAGTAAAAATCTGAATTGTCTGGACCTCTATGGGAAATTGAATGATTCATCTTCTTAATGATACCATCTCTATCTATTGATTTTGAGGTATACAATATATTTATTCCACACATAATTAATTTATTTTTTTTATTAATTTAGCTGGATTACCACCAACAATAGTATTTGAAAGCACTTCTTTTGTAACAATTGAACCGGCAGCAATTATAGCATTTTCCCCGATTCTTCTTACGTTAGATAAAATCATAACATTTTGACCAATCCAAACATTGTCTTCGATGAATAATGATTTCTTCACTGGTTTTGATTTGGGATCATATCCATGATCATGGGTTATAATAACGGTAGTTTCTGAAATTAAAACGTTATTACCAATAGTTAAATCCCCCGTAAAATCAATTTGTGTATTTTTATTTATATTGGTATTACTACCAACAATTAATTTACCAGTGCTACATTCAGAGAAAATTTCAACATTTCTTCCAATTGAAATATTATCTCCAAAATAAATATTTCTAGGGTATCTAATTGTTACGCCTTTTTGAATTACACAATTAGATCCACATTTATCTAAATTACAAATCCATAATATGGAATTAAGTCCCTCTATAAATTTATTGTATGAGACATTAATTAAAATTAAAATAAACTTAGGTAACCCTGTAAAATTTAAATTCCAGAATTTTGAAAACATATTTTATAATTTTAAAATTATATAAAAAAAAGCTAAAGAAAAGCTAAAGAAAAAATATACTTTTTTGAAAGATATATATTTTCTCTTTAAAATAATATTATCTTTAGTTTCTTGAAAAATGTATGCCATTGGTAATATAGATAAACACATAAATAATAGAGCATATCTTGGAACAATTCCTGTTTCCATATATGCTATAAAAATATAACCAACTACACTTACTAATAAAATTTTTTTAATCAAGTAATTTAAGTGTCTCATTTGAATTGAACTAAATATAAATAGGGGACCAAAGAATACAAGCCAAACTATTTTCATATTTACATCAATATATGACCATGGATTAAAGTGGTAAAATTGATGTACATTAAAAGGAGTTAGATACTGAACGATAACTACTAATGGTAATTTTATGATTTTTAAATATATTGGATCAGATAAATATGTGCCGACTAAAATATTCGCAAAACCAGATCCATGAACTTCTGAATTAGCAATATTTTCTGTAATTAGTTTACCCATTTCGTAAATTTCGGACAATTGAGTATAAAAAATACTGTAAGCCAGAAAACTGCTAACACTCAGAAATAAAAATATATAAGAATAGCTCGTACTCTTTTTAACATAGATAAAATATAAAATTAAAATAAACATTATTAGAAATGGTAATCTGAGAAAAGTAATTAAAAAGAAACTGATTAATATATATATGGCAAATTTGTAAATATTATTTTGTTTTTCTCGAAAACTAATAGCAGCGTAAACTAGCAGAAGTAAAGAGAAAGTTATAAGAGAATCTTTTAATAAAATAATATTTGAAGATAAAATATGAGGAAATAAAATATAAAATACACCAATAGTTTGCATTGTTTGTTTATTAAATTTCAACAAAATTCCAATTTTGAATAATAATAAAAGGTTTATTAACCCTGTAAACATTACAAACATTAAGGCAGCTAAGTATTTTGACTTGAAAAGAAAAATAATTTTAGACAAAATGTACTGAAATAAAAAATAATTTATATTAGATAATTCACCAAGTTCTAAGAAAGATTTTCCTTCCGCTTCAGACATAATTATCGATTCAAGATAATATTTTTGTGAGTCTCCCAATAATTTTGATATATCTAGTATACCAAGATCGTTATTTGCATAATTCCACATTATAATAATTAAAACTATGTAAATACCTTGTGCTAAATTCAAAAAATTAAAGATAACTTTTGAGTGTCTTTTTGGAGATAGATAAGCCAAAATGGACCTAATTAAGATAGACATAATTAAGAATTCAAAATAGGTGTATATATCTAATAAATTAAATATTGGAAATAGTATTGCAACAACTATTAAAAAGACTAAACTTAAATTATTGGATTCTATCATCTATATAAATTTACTCAATTTAGAAATATCATCTAAATTGTCTTTAACTAGATTTTTGTGTAAAGCAAGATCTTTATGAAATATCTGCTTTAGTTTATCAAAGTTATTAGATTGTAATTTATTTATTAAATCTTCATTATTATGTAATAACATTATATTATTATAAATATCTTCTGGGGAATTTACTTTAATTTCTAAACAATTATAGTCGTGTTTCATAAACCCTGGTATTCCTCCGACCATAGTTGTAATTATAGGCAAATTATTAAGCATTGAGTCAAAAAGAACCCTCGGAAATCCTTCAGTATGAGAAGGGAAAACAAAAATATCTGAATTCAAATAATATGATTTTAATTTTTTTTGATCTTTTATTAAACCAACTAAATCAATATGGTTTTTTAAGGATAGGTTATTATTCACTTTATCTTTAACTGTTTCAAATAAATCACCACCTCCAACAATTACTAGCTTAAAATTAATTTTTTGTTCAATTAATAATTTACAAGCATCAATTAATTCAATAATCCCTTTTCTATATTCAACTCTTCCCACAAAAAGTAATTTTAATGTAGAGTCGTGATTAATAGATTTTTTTACAAACTTTTCAGATAAATGAGGAACTCCATTACCTAATCTCAAATATGAAATTATCATTTTTGTGTTTAAATTGTAACTCAACATTTCTTTATTAATAATAGGATTATTAGTTATTAAAATTTTTGCACTTTTTAATATTAATTTTGAAAAAAGAAAGTTAAAATTAACTTCACCTCTAATATAAATTCCATATTGTTTATTAAATAAAAATGATAATAATAAGACTATATAATTAAGATTTCCTGGGTAAAAAACATAAATAAAATCAAATTTATATATTTGAAAAAGTAACTTAAATAACAATTTAATATATGAAATAATTTTCAATAAAAAATTATGATCATTAAATTCAGTGCTTATAAAATGATTTTTTAATTCAGAATCTAGTACGTTTTCATTTCCAATAATTTCTTTATGAAATTGCATTAAGTTAACATCAATTCCAAGCTTTGTTAAATCGTTTATAAAGTTATTAGTACTTCCTGAAATATAATAGCTAGATTTATTTTTGCCAATAAAACCATTATCAATAAGTAATATTTTCATTGGAGTTCTGTATAAAGTTTATAATATTTTTCGGCACAATTTTTAATAGTGTAATTACTTAGGTACTGATCGGACCCATTTTTTTTCATTTGATCTAAAACATCAACATCAGTAGCTAAGGCTTCTCTGAGTACTATAGCATATTCATCTAGACTGGTATTTTTAGCTATGAAACCATCTTTACGATTAGTAACCATTTCTACAATACCTGGAACCGGAGTAACTACTGGTAATAAATTATTTGCCTTAGCTTCAATTAAAGTTATTGGCATACCTTCATAGAGAGATGGCATACATAAAAAATCAGCATCTTTCATATAATCTTGAACATTATTAACAGATCCTTTAAAAAAAACTCCTTCATTTTCATATTTTTTAATATTAATATTTTCAAATTCATCGACTAAGGCACCAAGAATAAATAATTTTACAAAATAATCAGGCTTAATAATTCTAAATGCTTGAATTAAGAATTCGAAATTTTTTTGAATCCTTGTGTTTCCCACTGCAAGTAAAATTTTTGAATCATCATGTTTCTTAAATGAGTGATCATTATTTATTCTTTTTAAATGTTTAGCACCATTGAAAATTATTTGAGTTTTCAGACTGTAATAGTCATAAACACTACCTTTAACAGATTCTGAAATAGAAATAACTGTTATTTTATAATAATAAAATTTGCGTAGTTTATAATAAATTGATTTTTTGGTTGAACCCAACTCCTTGTCAGCTTGATTATGAATAGTATGTAAATATTTTATACTAGGAAAAAATATAGTTAACAAAGGTCCATAAAGAGCACTTATTAAATGTGTATGAACTACATTAATATTGTTGCACAATAAAAAACACAATATTCTTGTTATGACAAATAAATGATTGAAAAAATTAAAACTAAAGTCAACATTAATGTGCTCAAAATTACTCGAATTTATATCAGTTAAAATCTTATTATTATTATTTTCTGTTTGAAATGTAAATAATGTAATTTTATTTATTTTTTTATTTAAAAGTTGACTTTTTATTAAGTCTATAACAAATGTTTCTGCTCCACCTTTGACGTCAAAAGGAATAAAATGTAAAATGTTCATAATTTCTTCCTTTTTAATAATGAATCAATTACTGTCAAATTTCCATCGTGATTAAGAGTGTGTGTTGCTAAAACGTTTTTTTCCCAACCTGGCAATATAATATCAATATTTTTTTCTTGATATTCATTTTCATTGATTGTTACAATCTCATTTATAGCCATGCCATAACCATATCTTTTGGAAGCATTTTGAGATGGTCTATATATTTTATTTTTATATTCAAAAATTTTTCCAGCAGGTCTAGATGAACTAATATCTGATACTATTGGATTCATTGGATGTGATATCCATTTACCAAATAAGTCATCTGAGTAGAACAAAAATAAATCTTCATTAGTTGATAGTTGCGGGTCTAATCTAATATTTGAAAATAACCAATACTTGTTGTTGTATTTTAAAACTGTTGTGTCTACAGCTTCAACGTCATCCATTAACACTTTAACTAACTTCCATTTATCAGGAAAGTCTTCACATTCATAAAGTTCAATAGTTTTGTTATCCATAGATTCAGGAATCATAAAATATTTACTATTGTCTTTAAATATAAATGGATATGACAAGTGGTAATCTTTTTCTAAAACTACTTTAGACTTATTTTTAACTCCATTTATATCAATTTCAACAAAAGATATTTTTCCTTTATTCTCATTGTAAAATAATTCCTCAAAAAAAATATAGTGCTTATTATTATCAAATACCACAAATGGATCAGCCCAAAACCTATCTTTAGGTGGAATTAATTTTTTAAAATTATAAAATGATTTAGAATAGTTTTGTGAAAGATTATTAAACTTATAACAGATAACCCATTGATTAAAATAAAATAAATAATCAAATTTAGTTTTGATTTTTTTTATAATCTTGATTAGTATTTTCTTTAAAAAAAATAAATTTGTTGGGTATTTATAAAGTTTATTATAATAGAAAACGGGACTAGTGTTTTTAATGTTTATTTTTTTAAAAAACAAATCTTCTCCATCGTTATACAAATTATTTAATACTCTATCAAAAATGTAAGCTGATTTGACATAATAATTTTTTTTATTTTTATTAACACTTGTTGTATTAGTTGATGAAAATGAATCATCTAATATTAATCCATTATCTAATTCTTCGGTAAGAATTTGTAAAACTTGACCAGTCACGTGATTGTTCTCTAAAAACTCATAAAATCCAGCTGGACTTCCACGATTAATTTTATAATCTCCATGATGAAAAGACCAAATACCAAATTTTGAAATTTCTGTCAATACTCTTCCTCTTAATATTCTGAAACCCAATCGGACAAACACATCAACTTTTTCAATCTTAATTTTTTCAATATCCGAATCTATTAAACGATCACTAAATTTTGTAGTTATTGGACTTACTTCAATTATTTTTGTATTTATCCAGTTTTTTATATTTATTTTTTTAAATATTAATAAAGATTTTTTAAATAATATTCTTTCTATTTTCATAAATAGAAAATAAAAGAAATGTTTTCTTTGTAAAAAAGCTCTAAAACATCTTTTAATAAAATTCAAATCCTTGTGCATATTTGAATTATTTTTAATAAACAAAACAATTTCACTATGATTTGAATAGGTTATTTTTTCTAATAATTCAAACTCCCACTTACTTACAGAATATTCATCTATTAAAACTCCTACTCTTATTTTTTTTTTCATTTATTTAATGTTAATATAAAATTATAAAAAAATTAATTTTTAATTCCAATATTTAAACCAACTCAAAAAAGAATAAATTTGGTAAACCTTATACCAGTTATTATGCCTGCCTTTGTTAAAATTGGTAACGTATTCAATTAAGTAGTTTTGATTAAGAATATGTGAAGGAAACTCGTTTGAGTTAAGTAATATATTCAGCTCATTTGCTAAAGACTCCTTCAACCATAAATCTACAGGTCCTCCAAATCCTTTCTTAGTCTTATCCATTAAATTGTCAGGGATATATTCCTTATTGATTTCTTTTAAAAGATATTTTGATACACCTTTATTATATTTAAAACTCGAATCTAAAGTTGAACAAAATTCTAATAACCGGTGATCTAAAAATGGTTCTCTTCCTTCAATGCTCTGTGACATGGTTGCTCTATCTACTTTAGTTAAAATATCATTCTCTAGATATGTTTTATAATCAATAGCTAATAATTTATTAATATAATCATTTGATTCGTTCAAACGATCAAATTCATTAAAAGGTGTATCATAATACATATAATTGAAATTCAACATTTTAGACAAATCATCATCTGTAAATACTATAGTTTCAAGTCTTACTTTTAATAAATCATTAAAACTTTTTGAACTAAAAATGCCTTTGCGATGTTGAAACCTAGGATGTTTTTCTAAAATTGATAGTCTATTTTTTATAAAATTAGGTGTCTTTCCTATCATTTTATAAAAATTTACATGCTGGAAGTGTTTACCATAGCCAGCAAACAACTCGTCACCACCATCAGATGACAATACAACAGAAACATGTTTTTTTGCTAATTTACTTACTAATATTGATGGAATTGATGAACTATCTCCAAAGGGTTCATCATAATAAAACGGTATATCTTTAATGATATCCTCTAAATGATTTTTTTTAAAATGTAATGTCTGATGATTAGTACCAAGATGTTTAGCTATTTTTTCTGCATTTTCACTTTCATCATATTTAGAATCATTAAAACCTATAGTAAAGGTGTTAATTTTTTGACTATTTGTGTCAGACAAAATAGCGGCTGTAGTGCTACTATCATATCCTCCACTTAAAAAAACACCAACTGGAACGTCTGACACCATTCTGTAATTAAATGCAGATTTAAATAATTTGGACATTTCTTGTTTAGCTTCACTTAAACTTAGATCTAATTTTGGTTTATTATAACAGTCAATTGCATCCCAGTAAGTAAAAGTAGATATTTTTTTATTTGTTAAACAAAATTCTATGTATTGCCCAGGCTTTACTTTTTTTACATTTTTATAAATTGAATTAGGGCTATGTATGTATCCGTGTCTAAAGAACATTGCCACTGAATTCAAATCTAATTCTTTGTTAAAATTTGATATTTTATGAAATGATTTAATTTCTGAAGAGAAAATAAATAAGTTGTTCTTATAATAATAATTAACTGGTTTAACACCTGCTCTATCTCGAAATATGAATAATTTATTTTTTATTTTATCAAAAATAGAAAAAGCAAACATACCTATGAATCTATCAACACACTTTACTCCCCATTCTATATAAGATCTTAAAACTACTTCGGTATCAGAATTTGTTTTAAACTTATATCCTAATGATATAAGTTCATTTCTAATTTCTAGATAATTATATATTTCCCCATTAAAAACTAACCAATAATCTTTAGATTCATTAAAGAACGGTTGGTTTGAGGTGGGCTTCAAGTCAATTATTGATAATCTTCTATGCCCAAATGCTAAATTGTATTTTTCATTAGAAGGCTCAAATTCTACACCACTAGAATCAGGTCCTCTATGAGCTAAAACATTAGTCATTGACTTTATATTATTGATGTCTAACTCATTATTGAAGTCGACATAACCGGTAATTCCACACATATTTTTGTTTATTTTTTAAATAAAAAGTAAAAAATTAATTATTTACAACACTTTTTATATTTTGGTTTATAGCATCTGTAATTAATTTATGATTAGGATCATTATTTATGCAAATGTATTTTTTAATAAACATATCATATTTTGGCTTATCCACACATAAATTTATTTTTGAATAATCACCCTCATCTTCAATATTAATTAAATCTAGGTCAAGCATGTCTGAAAATTCTTTCATATGAGAGAATGAATTTGAAGGAAACAATTTAAGTTCTGAGTTGTATATAAGTAATATCTTCTTGTAATTTAATACTGCAAATAAATTGATTAAACTGGAATGAGCAATAACAAATTTAGAATTCAATATTAACGCTTTGGTCTTATTTACAATTACTTCCCTTCCAGCAAAATAATTATTATTAACAGATGATTTTGGGTGTTTAGCTATAATAACTCTGGTAGAATACTTTTTTTCAATAAAATCAAAAAATCTATTGTAAGATTTAATAAAATCGTATTCATTATTTGGTTGGAAGCCTTTCTTAAGTAAGTCTGGATGTGTTGGGTAACCTTGATCTATAAATACAACATAATTTGAATTAATAATTTCATCTTCATTTTTTTTTTTGTTAGAAATAATAGTAGAATTGAGTGCAATAAATTTATTACAGTTAATTAAAGGCTTAATTGACCCCGACGCGAAAACAATTAAAAAATTTCTTGTAGCACATTTATTAACAATAAAAAAACATAATTTACGATAATTAAAAAGATTTAATAATTTTTGAATTCGTGTTTTTTTAGAAATTGTACTATTATTTAATAAATAGCTTCGATACAGTACAAATCTACATAGTTTAAAATCTTTAATTACATAATCAATAATTAATGAAGATAAGTGTGTAGTTGAGTTCTCTAGAAAAACATAAGTATTATTGATACTAAATGTTGAAATATATCTCCAAAATTTAAAAATGTTTGAAAAATCTTTAAATTCATTAGTTAATTCATCTTTAAACCTAAATTCATCTTTATTATAAAAAAAAGATCTAAGTGATAAAAACTCTACATTAAATTTTAATTTAAGATCATCAATACAATACATACTCTTTAAGGAGGGTGTTAAGGGCTCATGTGAAACAATCAAAATATTAATCATTTGATTTTTTTTTAAATAAATTTAGTTTTCTTAAAATATTGTCACGACCAACTAGAACAAAAAAAGCAAATATTAAAATAATACATTTAATAATAATTGAAATATAAATATTATCAATTATTAGTAACTCAAATAAATAATAAATAACTGAAAACCCAACAGTTACTCTAAAAATATTCTTCCAGTCAAAAGGTATGTAGTAATAATTCTTAGCAAACTTTAATTGAATTAAAAACATTACTAAAAAAGATAAAACAGTAGAAAAACTCGCTCCAATGAAGGATAATTCAGGAATTAAAACAAAATTTAAAACTATATTAACAACTGCTCCTACTATGAAAATATAAAGTAATGGAAGTGTTGCTTTTGATTGATAATACATCAAATTTAAAACACCTAAGAATACAGCTAAAATTGTATGAAGCGACAGTATTTGAATAACATTCACAGATTCATAATAATCTGCATTAAAAAAAATCTTTATTATTTCTTCGCTCAGAAAAAATAATGAAAAGGTCAAAAATAAAAAAAAGATACAAATTTGTTTATTGAATATAAATAAATCCTTATTGTTGAGTTGTTTTTTTGCTTTCTCAAAAAAATATGGTGAATAGGCAATACTGAATGCTCCAAACAAAATCAAGACAGATCCAGAAATTTTTGAACCAAGTGAATAAATTCCAACATCAGTCATATTAAAATACTTTTCAACAAATATTCGATCACTTATATTTAAAACCCATGCCGCTAATAGTGTAGGTAGAATGGGTAATGTGAACTTAAATGTATCCAATAACATTTTAAAGTCTAATTTAAAAGAGAAAGATTTAAATGCAAAGTATAAGTAAACAGGAGTTACAATTAAATTAGAAAAAAATAAAGCTTTTATCATCCCTATAGCACCGGCATTTAAAAATATGATAAAATAAAGAGTAAGAGATACTCCTATTATAAATTTGAATAAATTAAGAGAAATATAAATGAGGGGCCTATTATGAATCTGAAGGTATATTAAAGGAATTAAAGAAAAAACTTCAAGATAACAACTAATGAGTGTGTATGAATAAAATGGATAGAAATCAATAGAAGAGTATATTAGATTTAATTTATCGCTAAATAAAAAAAAAATTATTAGAAATACAGTAGATATTATAAAAATGGATATTGATATCGTGCCTAAATAGGTTTTCTTAATTAAACTTGAATCGAAGTCATAGTACATTCTCAAAACTCCTCTATCAAGAGCACACGTAAAAAATAATACAATAATCGCAGATAATACTTGCATTGAATTTATTATGCCATAATCTTCAGTTGATATATAAAAAGTATATACAGGCAAAAGAATAAAGGACACAACTTGGGGAAGAACTCTACCTAAAGTATATATAATAGAACTTGATATTAAACTTTTCAACTAATATTTTTTATGAGATTCAACAAATTAACATAAAAATTATGATGTCCAATTTTACTATAATGAAGTTCATCTATTAAAAAATTAGACTGAAATTCATTAAAAGGGTTAAAAAAAAAGACATTTTCATTTTTATCTGATAATTTTTTTAAAATATTATTATATCGTTTTATTGAAACATTAATTTCAGGACTCTTTATTTGGAATTCTGTTGAAACAGGAGTTATTTCTGTAATTATAATCTTTGAGTTCAGTTTAATAGCTCGATTTATAAAATTTTTATAATTATTGTGGAAAATTTTTGGTGATACATATGCATTTTTTGAAGATCTTTTAAAATACTTTTTTTTGAAATTATAATAGATTTTTTGTAAAAAAAATGGAAGTTTTGTTAAAATTTTATAGCCAAAAGAATAAATAGATATATATCTTGGAGAACAATCAACTATTCCAAGTTGAATTATTATTATATCGGGTTTATAAAACTCCAATAAATCACTTCCAGGGAAAGTATTAGCAAAACCACCTCCTTCGGTTACAAGTCTATTAGACATAGAACCTCTATGTTCTTTGTCAATAAAGTTAAAATCCTTTAGTTTAGTTTTAACTTTATATAACCAAGTATCTTCGTAATCGATATTATGTCTTGGCATTGACATGGAATCAGTAATAACTATAACCTTCATCTATTAATAATTAGCCATTTTATTATACATATTAATTACCCTTTTTTGATCTTGAATCGAACACATATTACTAAAATCACAATTAATAAAATTATTAGTTTGTAAAAATAAGCCAGGTTTATACTTATCATCTAAACTATAATCAATGTCTTTCACAAAACTTTCTACAATAGAACCTCTTTTCTGAATTTGTAACTTCTCCATAGGTCTTAATATAAGTTTGTGGTTTTTTGTTAAAATTTCAATGCCCCATCTACCAGCACTTTCCCAATTTGCTGCATAATTGAATAAAGCACCATTTTCACTAATTCCTGCTCCACAAAATACTGATCCAGAAGGATGCCAACTTAAACTTCCGCTAGTAAATGAAACTATTTCTTTTGGCAATCCTCCAATGTTGAAAGCAAGGTCAACAACATGGGTAGAATTACTTAAAAACCATTTTTCTTTTATTTTTTCTGCTTTTTTTAATGGTCCAATTTCATGAGCCCATTCTGTGAACTCAAAATTAAACGAATTAACCCCGCAATCTTCATTGATTATTTCCTTTGCTTTGATAACAGAAGCTAAAAACCTTCTATTGTAAGCAATATATACATTTGACTTATTTTTATTTGATAAATTAACTAATTCATCAAATTCATCATTAAATAATGCTCCTGGTTTTTCAATTAAAATGTTATCAATATTCTCATTTAGTAGTAGTTTTGAAGTTTCGTAAAGATTTTCTATTCCTACAGCTATTATTGCATGTGAAAAGTTAGATTGATTATTGTTTAAATAATTTTTTAATCCTCCTATAATTACTTTGTGATTTGTAATTTTCTCACATTCTTTAGCATTTACAGCTCCTCTTCCAATAACTGTAAATTCAACTTTTAGATCTTTTAAAACTTTTATATAATCTTGAGCCATTTTGGAGGCTCCGACAATAAGTACTTTTTTAATCATAATAATTTAAGTTATTTTACATACTGTTTGTTGCACATTAGAATTTTTATTCATTTGATTTAAGATGCTTTTAATAAACTCTATGTGCGATAAAATAGAATTTTCATAAGTAGTTAATTTACATTTACCATTCATAAGAATGTTTTCAATAAAAACATTACTTAATTCACTTTGGTAAAAAACAATCTTTTCCGAGTAGTTTTTAAATTCCCATCCATCATTTTTTGTTGATATAGAAATTTCACCAGATGATTCGTTAATAATTAAATAGATATGCTCAGAATTTATAGTAATAATAGAAGGTGTATAGCTATTTATAGATGTTAATGACAAGGTGTTTTTATTTGATCTACCAATTATTGAACCAGTAACCTCGATATAACCTCTTCTTTTAGATTCTAGAATTTGATTATTTAAGTTAGAAGAATTTAAACTTATATTATTTGAATTAATTAAAAACAAAAAAATATCTATATAATGCAATCCATTACAAGCTAACCCCCAATTTCCTCCTTGAACACTCATATGAATTTCATTTGAATTACTTAAGGTGTCTCTCAGTTTTTCATAAAATGGAAACATTCTTCTGGGGTGATTTACCCAACATTTAATTTTTAAACTATTAAACAATTCAGATATCTCATGATACTCCTCAATGGTTTGGAATAAAACTTTTTCAAGAATAATATTTTTAACTTTCTTTTTCTTTAATAATTCTTTTATAACTTTGCTACGAACATTTGAAGACGTAGAAACTATTACTAAGTCTAATTTATCAAAAATATCATCTATTTTATTATAGAATTTTATTGAATTAATATTTATATTTTTCGGAATTTCTTCAAACCTTTTTGATGCTATTTCAATAGATTCATTTGATGGGTCAACAACTTCAATATTAATTTTAATATTAGCTTTTGATATAGCTTGAAGATGTCTACTACCTAGCTCTCCAGATCCAATTATTAAAATATTTTTAATCATATCGCTGTCCATCCTCCATCAACCATTAAATTTTCCCCAGTCACAAATGAGGAACCTTCAGAAGCTAGAAATAAAACAGCAGAAGCTACTTCATTAGGCAATCCCATTCGTTCTAGAGGAGAAATATTATTATAATTATCAATAAATATTTTATTTTGGTTATCAAAAATGCCACCTGGACTTATCGTATTAACACGAATGTTAAACTTTCCATAGTATGATGACATTAATCTTGTATAATTAATAATACCGCCTTTGATTGCAGCATATGAAATATTTTCTGTCATATTTGTACCTTCATATATGTTTAAGTTCTGTCCTACAACTCCATATATTGAAGACATTTGAATAATTGTTCCAGGTGAATTATCTTCTTTCATTTTTTCAGCTGACATTTTAGCTAACCAACAAAAAGTATTTAATTGTATATCTACTAAATCTCTGAAATATTGAAATTCAATTTTATCAAAACATTTTTTTTGCTGAACCTTTGGTCTTGGGTAAGAGCAATTAACGAAAATATCTAATGAATTAACTTCATTTAAAATAGATTGATAATTTTCTTCTAAATTATCAACATCTGCTAAATTTAGTTTTTTAAAAAAAACTTTACCTGGGTCAGTTTTCTCAATTATTAAGTTAGCAGCTTGTTCATTAATATCTAAAATCATCACTGTTGCACCAGCTTGATACAAAGCAAATGAAATTTCCGTTCCTATTAATCCAGCTCCACCAATTACAATTGCATTTTTACTGTTTAATTTAAATTTATCTAAATACATATTTATTGTTTTCCCGTTAATCTCTTAAATGTAGCGTGTTTAATTGGGCCTTTAAGTTTTTCTTCTATATTGCCTTTTTTTAATGCTTCTATAATTTCTCCAAAAACTAAATCTACGTTGTGAAGGTAATTAGAAATTATTTTTTCATTATACGAATATGAAACAGCTGTACCTGTTCTAGCTAAATAGCCTCTTTCGAGCATTTGTTGAGTAAAAAATGTCTGAATTGCCAAAGAGTTATTATATTCAAATGAAAAGTTAGGAATTGTTGTTATCCCTGTAATACTTATTTTAAGGCCTCTTTTATTGGCTAACCTTAACCAACCTTCTTTTAACATTGTCCCGTATGTAAGTAATTTTTTTTGAACATTTAAATTTTCCATTTTTGTAATCGTTGCTAATGCTGCGGTAAATCCAACTCTTTCAGTCCAAGTGGTTGAACTTATAAAAGTTGTCTGAGCAGCTTCCATAACCTTACGCGTGCCAATAATTGAAGCTATAGGGTAACCATTTCCTAATGCTTTTGCGAAAACTGCAATATCAGGATTAACTCCAAATGTTAGATGTATACCTCCAAAATTATTATGAAACCCTGATGTTACTTCATCAAAAATTAACACAGCACCTATTCTATCAGCAGTTGCTCTAATATGCTCTAGAAATCCCTCTCTTGGACCTGTTGATTTTGAAGGTTCTAATATGATTACGCCTATTTCATCTTGATTATTTTTAATAGCACTATTAAACGAATCAAAATCATTATAAGTAAAAGGTATAGTTGTATCTGTTAAAGCTCTTGGAATCCCATTTGGTTCTAATCCAGGTAATAACTGCCCGTCCAAACTATTATCTTTAGATAAATTAGTTGAAATATACCAATCATGCCAACCATGATAGCCGCAAAAAACAACTTTGTCTTTTCCTGAAGCAGCTCTAGCTATTCGAACTGCAACTGAGCATGCCTCTCCTCCAGATCTTGTAAATCTAGCCATATCAGACCATGGATGAATTGAAATTAATTTCTCGGCAAGTTCAACTTCTTCTGCTGAGTTTAAAGTTCCCATTGAACCACTACTAATTGCTTTTTTCACTGCATTATCAACATCCTGATCTGCATATCCTAATATACAAGATGATATACCCATCCCTGCAAAATCGTAATAATGATTATTATCTAAATCCCATATTTCACAACCTTTAGCCTTGCTATAATATGATGGCCATAGATTAGGTAAAAAAATCTCACTTCTCTTGGATAAAAGCTGACTACCTCCAGGGATTATTTGTTTTGCTTTTTCCCAGAGAGTCTGACCTGTGTTTTTATTGTTTTTCATGATTTAAAATTTCTCATTATTACTAATTGCTTTCATAATAGCCTCGATACAGATAAAATCAACCATGTCATCAACCTCAAATGATTTCCATTTGGGGACAATATAAGGCAAAGTCCTACTGTGATAAAAGCTTTTTTCACGAATCAAAGCATCAATTTTACTTATGTACAAGGAACCTTCTCTAAAATATAAGTCATCGAGATCTTGTCGTCTTAGACTTTCCCCAAAATCTCCCATAAATTGTTCAATTAATCCTTTATTGTTAATATTAACTGAAAATTTCGGATGAAACGATTCTAATTTACAAACACCTACAATGGAGTCTGCATTTTCTTTAGATTCATGAAGTTTAATCATTGCTTCATCAACATCCTTAGTTGTTGTTAGGGGGGATGTTGGTTCTAAAAGAACAAAATAATCGTAAATCTCATTTAATTTTTTATAATAACTTAGTATATTTTTAATAACTGAATAAGTTGTTGATTTGTCTTGAGCTAAATCGATGGGCCTTAGATAAGGAATCTCTGCTCCATACTTTAATGCTACATTAGCTATTTCATCTGTATCAGTTGATACGATTATTTTGTCTATATATTTAGAGGATTTGGCTGCCTCAATTGACCAAGCAATAAGAGGTTTTCCACCGATTTTTTTGATGTTTTTACCTATGATACCTTTAGATCCTGATCTAGCAGGAATCATTGCAAGTATTTTTTTATTACCAATCATCTTAATCTCTATTAAATTTTTCTAATGAATTGTTATATTCTTTCCATTGACCAATATCCTTCCAAGAATCTTCACTTATAGGATACACACCAATATTACCTCCTTTGGATTTAATTTTTTCAATTAAGTGTGTAATGTGGAAAAAAGTATTGCTCGGAATTTCGTCAATAACACCAGTACTTAAAACATAAAGTCCTGTATTGACTAAAAACTCAAATTTAGGTTTTTCTTTAATTCTGGTAAAATCTCCATTTTTATTTAATTCACAAACTCCGTAAGGAATATTATATTGCCTGATAGCAGAAACTAGAGTTATATCATAGTTTCCTTTTTTATGAAATTCGTAAATATCTGAATAATCCGCATCTATTAGTATATCACAATTAGATACAAAAAAAGGAACTTCGATTTTATTTTTTAAAAATTGTAAAGCACCAGCTGTACCTAAGGGCTTATCCTCATCAATATATTCTATTTTTAAGTTGGTTTCATGTTCTTCAAAATATGCTTTTATGATCCTTGCCTTGCTATTTACAGAAATTCTAAAATCAGAGCACCCATATTTCATGAATCTATCTATAATAATCTCTATTATTGGTTTTTGTCCAAAAGGAATTAAAGCTTTTGGCAATATATTGGTAAATGGTTCAAGTCTTGTTCCCTTACCACCAGCCATTATTATAACCGGAGCGTCAATTTTATTATAATCTTGTTTTAATTTTTCACCAAAAATATCACTGTATGTTAAAAAATGAAGAATTTTATTTTTTTCATCTACAATAGGAATAACTGATATCAATTTTTCGGTCATGATTTTCTTTACATTATTTAAATTGTATCCTTTTCTTAATTTAATTGCAGATTTATTACAAATTTCACCGGCAGAACCAGATATGGAACCATTTGATATAATCCATCTTCTAATATCTCCATCAGAAATTGAACCAAAAATAGTATGGTCATCACTTATTACAAAAGCTATCTTCAAAGAACCTTCTTCAATTATTTTTAAGGCTTCTTTTACGGATGTATCTTTATTAATAATTAAATTTTTGTTATTTAACATTTAAATTGTTTTTTATTTAGTATTTATATGTTCAAAATCGCTTCTAATAATATTACTAATTAGTTCACAGCTATTCCCCTCTCCGTATAAACCTTCTGTGCTTGAGGGCTTCCATTTAATTAATTCACCTTTTTCAAAAATAGAATCTAAGTTTGTTTTATCAGTTTTACAGTTCCATACGTTAGAATCTGTATCTCTTCCTTCTTGTCTATTACCTACATTAATAGATATTTTATTAAAATATGGTACTTCAATAATTCCACTACTAGAATTTCCTATTACAAATTTTGAATTATATATTGCTGAATAATAGCCTTCAGCTCCAAGATTTTTTTTTATTATTACACGATTATTATCGCTAAATTTATTAATAACTTCTATTATTTTTTCAACTCCCGTGTCATTATTAGGATATGTAATCAAAACTTTTAAATTTAAACTTAACAGTTTAATTATCGAATATTCCATTAAAAGAGCTATGTTTTCATTTGAGTTAGTGACAGGATGAAAAGTCATTAAAACATAGTTGTTTTCTGTAAGTTCTTCAATTAAATTATTAATATTAATAGGTTTAATTAAAAAATCTTTTATTCGGTCAATGGCTGTTGAGCCAGTAAAATAAACTTTGTTTGGATCTACTGTTGGTAAATTTATCAATCTTTGATACGCTGTTTGTATTGTTGCAAAATGTAAATATGCCAAATTTGAGATATTATATCTATATATATTATCAATAGCTCCTTTAGTTATCTGTCCTCCTGCGTAATGTAAAATTGGTATTTTAAGAAAGTGCAAAGCTAAGGCTACTCCGTAAGCCTCAATTCTGTCCCCAACAATATACCCTACATGTAAATTTTCGTTTTTTATTGATTCAAAAACTTTATTGAGAGTTTCAGAAAATTCATTTCTTTTATCTTTTGCTATTTCTTGATATGTATTTATTTTTTTATGTATAGAAAAGCCATCATCTGTTATTTCTTCAAATGTATTTCCGTATTTTTTCAAAAGATGCATGCCAGAAACAAAAATCTTGACATCAAAAATTTCATCATCATTAAGTCTTTTAATTAATTTTTTTGTTACACCATAATCTGACCTTGCACCAGTAAAAAAACCTATTTTTATTTTCATTCTATACTATTATTTAAAATAACTCTGTCCTTTTCTATTTTTTTTGTAACTTTTTTTCCTATTACTTCTTCTATTTGAATTGGAAGAAAACCTGTTCCTGGTCTTTTAAAACAAAAATCATCAACTTTTAAAATAGAACCAACTTCTAAATCCCTTTTGCTAACGATACTTTTTCTAGCAACGTCACGAGTTTCAATCTCTTTTTTAGAAATTACTCTTAGTTTATTTCCAAGAGCTAATTCAATATTTCTAATATTATTTACTAATTTTTCAAACTCTTCTATAGTAGCAGAGGCTTTATGGTCTGGACCATTAGCATCTTTATCAAAAGTTACATGCTTTTCAATCATAACACCTCCTAAAGCCACAGATGCAATTGCACATTCGTTACCTAATGTATGGTCAGAGAAACCTATTGGATATTTAAACCTTTCTGATAATTCTGATAAATTTTTGAGGTTAACAGAATTAAAAGGAGCAGGATAACTTGAAATACAGTGTAAAATTGTTATGTTTTTCTTAAAATTTTTATTTAATAAATCAATAGATTTCTCAATTTCATCATAAGTAGACATTCCGGTAGATAATATTATTGGTTTGTCAATTTTAGATATGTAATCTATTACATCCACTGAAAAAATTTCTCCGGATGCTATTTTAAAATATTTTAAATCAAAGTTTTCATTTAAAAAAGAAATACTATCCATATCAAAGCCAGTAGCTAAATAATCAACTCCATGTTTTTTACACCTTTCATATAACTTTATGTGATCAGTTGCAGGCAGTTGCATTTTCTTTGACATTTCTTTTGCAGATTCTTTGATATTGCCACTTACCTGATATTTAGCTTTAAAGGAATCTTTTGAATATAATTTATCTGGATTCACTAACTGAAACTTTATAGCATCTACACCTATTGTTGCTAATTTGTCTATCATATCTAAAGCTATGTTCAAATCTCCATTATGATTTGGTCCAATTTCTGCTATTATATAAACTGATTTCATAACTTCCTATTTTTTAATTTTTGCGGGACTACCAAAATACATACCTGACTCTAAGCAGTCTTTAACTACCAATGAACCAGCTCCAATTAAACAATTATCTACTATTTTTTTATAATTCATCACTGTAGAGCCCATTCCTATTAATACTTCATTTCCAATACTTATTTCAATACCTATGTTAGATCCTATTGAAATATTTGTAAAATTTCCTATTGTAGTGTTATAACTTATATTTACAGACGTACCAATGATTGTAAACTTTCCAATCTTTGTAGAGGTACTTATTACAGCATTATCTCTAATTATAGTTCCTTCACCTATTAAAACTTCTTCATTAACAACCGCTGTTGGCGAAATAATTGTTGGAAAAGTATAGCCAATTTCTTTTAAGGCTAAAACTATCTTTTTTTTAATGTCGGCATTTTGAAGTTGACCAACCCCAATAGCTGCTAATTTAATATTAGATTCTATAAGAAGTTTCTTTAATACGCTATCATCACCAAGGTAGTTGATGTCAAGTATTTTACCTCTATTTTTTTTATCTGTATATCCTACTATTTCAAATGAGTTAATTTTTTTTAGTATTGAAATAACAATTTTTGCGTAATTTCCCCCGCCTACAACAACAATTTTTTCACTTTTTTGTTTCATACCTTTTTAATGTATTACACTACTTGGAATATTCACAATACGATTTTCTAGAAACAATGCATTCTTCTGATCATCTTTTTGACAAATCTTATACATTGGTAATTTAGACATGACTCGCCAAATAGGCCTAGTCATTACATTATTATCATTAGTAAACTTCAAAAATAAATCACGTTCTTTTATATTTTCTAGTTCAACACACATTAACCAATAATTCGCCTTTGTATTCTCAGTTTCTGTTCTAAATTTAATTCCTTTGGTTTGAAAAAAAAGCTCATAACTATTAGCTAAAGTTCTTTTATTGCTAAGATACTCCTCTAATTGTTCTAATTGAGCACAAGCTAATGCAGCATTTAGATTGGGCATTCTGAAGTTGTAGCCTATTTCGTTGTGAACATATTCAAACTGGTGAGGCTGTTTTGCTGTAGTTGTTAAGAATTTTGCTCTTTCTCCTAATTCAATATTGTTAGTGGTAATAGCGCCACCTCCTCCAGAGGTCACTATTTTATTACCATTAAATGAAAAAGCAGCAACTTCACCAAAACTTCCTGTTTGTTTTCCTTTATACTCACTTCCTAATGATTCTGCCGCATCTTCTACTAAAGGAATTTTCCAAAGATTACAAATTTCCAATAACTCCTCTAAATGAACTGGAAATCCAAAAGTATGCATTGGTAAACAAGCAGAAATTTTTCTACCAGTACTTTTGTTATAACAACCATCTTCTCTTAATTCACCAAATTCATCCAAAAAGTGACTAACTGCAATAGCAGACAAGCCCATTGTATCAAGATCTACATCTAAAAAAACTGGATGAGCATTATTATAAGCTATTGCATTTGCAGTTGCTACAAAAGTTAAGGCTTGTGTTATAACTTCATCATTTTCTTTTACTCCGACTAATCTGAGACCTACCTGAAGTGCTGCTGTACCATTCACAACGGCTGTAGTTTTTTTTGTTTGAGTAATTTGACTCATTAAATCCTCAAATTTATTTACAAAAGGTCCAACACTAGATACAAATGTTGAATCAATACATTCATTTATATATTTCTTTTCATTTCCTTTAAAGACAGGTACATGAAGAGGTATGAAACCTTCTGACCTAAATTCATTTCTTATAAAACTAATTATTTCTTTATCCATTACATTTTTGAATCTAAAAATTTACCTGTTTCTTTGTGAGCAAAATCAGGAATCATAAAAGTGAAAAGATTTTTTAAACTTTTTCTGTCCCATTTCAAATTGGTTTTAAATTCTTGAATTGTACTTTCAAATAAACTGAGCTTTTGCGTGTCATAATTCAATTTATTTTTTATAATGCCTAAATTTTTAAATTTGTTTAGATCTAACTCTTCTGTATCAGTATAAAATTCCTCAAAGTCTTTTTCTCCAGAGGTATCTGAATTTGTAAAAAAACAGGGCCAAGTGTTTAGTTCATGGTCTTTCAAAAAGTAATTTCTGGCTTCATCTTCAGTTGAACAAATAAAGGGTTTATATCCTTTTGAATCTAAAAATTTTAAAGCAATACTTGAAAATGTAATTAAATGTAAGTTTTCATTTAATTTAGGAAAAAAAATATCTCTATTATCCCCATAAATACATGACATCAGACATAATTCACCAGATTCTTTTGGTGTTACAAAATATCTTTTAATGTCATTTGGAGCAACTATTGGTTGTTTTTTTTCTATCCTTTTATTAAAGCCGTGTAATAAAGATCCATCGGAGAATGCTACATTGGCGAACCTAGCCATTGAGACATTTATTTTCTCACTTTGCTTGTTAACGAACATCTCCATTATTCTTTTAGAGGCTCCCATCATGTTTGCTGGGTTGGCTGCTTTATCTGTCGAGACACAAAAGTATTTTTTTGTATTTTTTTCTGTGGATTGATTTAAAGTTTTTTGAGTATTAAAAATATTAACATCAATCATTCTCATTAGCGTATATGGATCTTTTTCACTTCTAACATGCTTAAGTGCAGAAAGGTTTAGAACGTAATCAAAAGATCCATCTGAATGAATAAATGCATCATATTCATTTGATCCAATGTCTAAAGCAAAAGTTTTAAAGTCTCCATCTATGTATCCGTATGAACTTCTTAAATCTCGAACTAATTCTACAAGATTGTTTTCACTAATATCTACAACATGAATTTTATTAGGGTTTCTTTTAAAAATTTCTTTAACAACTGATTGCCCTATTGATCCTGCTCCTCCTAAGATTAAAAAAGAAGATTCCTTTATTTTTTTTGACAAATCAGACTCAACATTAGTAATGTCTTCAATAAATAATTGATTTTTTCTGCCAATTAATTTTAAAATATCCATATTGATCCTAATATATTATTCAAAATAATTATTTGTTTGATACCCTCCATTTTTTAGATACTGTTGTTTTTGCATGAGTTTCACATCTGATTGTATCATATCTTTTACCAACGATTCAAAATCATGTTCTGGTACCCATCCTAATTTTTCTTTTGCCTTGGTAGGGTCTCCAATTAATAAATCTACTTCTGTAGGTCTAAAATAAGCAGGGTCAACAGATAAAACTTCTTTTCCTAATTCTACTTGAAACAAAGGGTTGTTGCACTTTACAACTGTCGCTGTTTCATTTACTCCGGTCCCTTTAAATTCTAATTCAATACCGACTTCTTTAAAAGCGAGTCTTACAAACTCTCTCACCGTAGTGGTCTTTCCTGTAGCTATTACCCAGTCTTCAGGCTGTTCTGCCTGCAAAATCATCCACATCATCCGCACATAATCTTTTGCATGTCCCCAATCTCGTTTGGCATCTAAATTCCCTAAGTAGATTTTTTCCTGTAATCCTAAAGCAATTCTAGAAGTCGCTCTTGTAATTTTACGAGTTACAAAGGTTTCTCCTCTTCGAGGGCTTTCGTGGTTAAACAAAATACCGTTACATGCAAACATATTATAAGCCTCTCTGTAGTTTTTTGTAATCCAAAAACCATATATTTTTGCAACACCATAAGGTGATCTTGGATAGAATGGTGAATTCTCATCATAAAACCCTTTCTCATTTTTATTCTCTGGCATCCCTCCATACAATTCTGAGGTAGACGCTTGATATATTCTCGTTTTCTTTTCTAAGCCTAGTAAACGAACCGCCTCTAAAATACGTAGAGTCCCTAAACCATCTACATTTCCCACATATTCGGGAGTATCAAAAGACACCTTCACGTGAGACATGGCCCCTAAGTTGTAGATTTCATCGGGCTGACATACTTCTATAATTCTCGTGATATTCATTGCATCTGTTAAATCACCATAATGTAATTTTAAGCGTTGATTCGGGTGGTGAGGATCTTGGTATAAATGATCAATACGGTCTGTGTTTAGTGAAGAAGATCTTCTTTTGATACCGTGCACTTCATACCCTTTTTCTAACAATAGCTCTGCTAAGTAAGAACCATCTTGTCCTGTAATTCCTGTTATTAGTGCAACTTTCATAATTATAACTTTATTTCTTTAATTGTATGAATATTCTCTAAAAACCATTGGTAGGTTTTTTTAATACCGTCTTCTAACTCTGTCGAATATTGCCATCCAAGTTCTTTCATTTTGTAAACATCCATTAATTTTCTTGGCGTACCATCTGGTTTACTGGCATCCCAAATAATCTTTCCTTGATGTCCTGTTGCCTTCTGAATCGTATCAGCTAATTCTTTAATGGTAATATCTTTTCCCGTACCTATGTTATACAAGTATTCTGGTAAATTATTTTCTAAGGCATACAACACCGCTTCTGCCATATCATCTATAAACAAAAACTCTCTCATTGGAGTTCCGCTTCCCCAGAGCGTTACGTCTGAATGGTTATTTATTTTAGCCTCATGAAATTTACGCAGCATTGCTGGCAATACATGTGAGGATTGTAAGTCAAAATTATCAAAATAACCATACAAATTGGTTGGCATTAAACTTACGTAGTCTTTGTTATATTGTTTACGAATAGCCTGGCATGCTTTTACTCCAGTAATTTTTGCAATGGCATACCATTCATTGGTTGGCTCTAAAGTATCTGTTAATAGGTATTCTTCTTTTAAAGGCTGTTGAGCAAACTTTGGGTAGATACATGAACTCCCTAAGAAAATAAACTTTTCAATACCAACATTAAAAGCGCCATTTATTAAATTATTTTGAATTTGCATGTTCTCCATTAAAAATTGATATGGGAAATCATTATTAGCAAGGATCCCTCCGACTTTAGCTGCAGCATCGATAACCACTTCAGGTTGTTCTTTTTTATAAAAATCAGTAACTGCCTGTTGATTCCTTAAATCAAGTTCAGCACTTGTTTTTCCAATTAAATTAGAATAACCTTTAGATTCTAATGCTCTCCAAACTGCAGAGCCAACCATACCTCTATGTCCTGCGATATATATTTTAGTTTCTTTTTTCAAACTACTTTTTTTGTTTAAAATAATCTTTTTTTAGAGTCTACCATCAACTACTTTCTTTGGCAAAAAGTTTTTAACATCGTAAATTATAGCATTCTCATTTTTCAGTGACAAAAAATCAATCTCATTAAATTTATTATGAGAAACAGTCAAAACAACTGCATCAAACTTTTTATTAGGAAGTAATTTTAAAGATTTTAGACCGTATTCGTGCATTACTTCTTCTTCATCAGCCCAAGGATCATGGATCGTTACATTAGTTCCATAATCTTTTAAAGCGTGTATAAGATCAACGGCTTTTGTATTTCTTACATCCGGGCAATTCTCTTTAAAAGTGATACCTAAAATAAGAATATTGGATTCATTGACTGGAATATTTTTTTTTATCATACATTTCACAATTTCAGACGCTACATAATCTCCCATTCCGTCATTCAGTCTTCGTCCTGCTAAAATAATTTCAGGATGATATCCGAATTCTTGAGCCTTTTGAGCTAAATAATAGGGATCAACACCTATACAATGACCACCCACCAAACCTGGCTTAAAAGGAAGAAAGTTCCATTTGGTCCCAGCAGCTTCCAACACATCATGGGTATTGATGTCCATCAAATTAAATATTTTAGCCAGCTCATTTACAAAAGCAATATTAATATCTCTTTGCGAATTTTCTATTACTTTAGAAGCTTCCGCAACCTTTATTGTTGGAGCTAAATGAGTCCCTGCTGTAATCACAGATTTGTATAAGTTATCTACTTTTTCTCCAATTTCAGGAGTTGATCCAGAAGTAACCTTTAGTATCTTTTCTACTGTATGTTCCTTATCTCCTGGGTTGATTCTCTCAGGAGAATAACCAGCATAAAAATCTTTATTAAATTTAAGGCCAGAAATTTTTTCTAAAACCGGAATACATTCTTCTTCTGTTGCCCCTGGATACACTGTAGATTCATAAATTACGATATCTCCTTTTTTTAATACTGCCCCAACTGTTTCACTTGCTTTTACAAGTGGAGTTAAAATAGGTCTGTTATTTTTATCTACAGGTGTTGGAACCGTTATAATATAATAATTACAATCCTTGATTTTATCTAATTGATTGGTGCAAAATAATCCATTTGACTCAGAGTTTTCATCAGCCAATACAGATTGTAATGTTTCATTATCAACCTCTAAGGTTGAATCAATACCAGACATTAATTCAGAAATTCTATTTGTATTGATATCAAATCCAACTACTGAAAATTTAGTTGCAAAGAGTCTTGCTAATGGCAAACCTACATACCCTAAACCAATGATTGCTATTTTATCTTTTCTCATATTTTTTTTTTACAAATTTTCCCAATACCATTTCACAGCTTCTTTCAAGCCTTGTTGGAGTGAAAATTGGGGATTATAATTTAAGTTTTCTTTTGCTTTATCAACACTTGCATGTGAATGTGGAATGTCACCTACTCTGTTTGGGCCGTAAATAACTTCAACTTGTGAAATTTTAGAATCGAATTCAGATAAATACTCCTTAAGATACCCCATTAAATCATTTAGCGTATTACGATCTCCATAAGCAACATTGTAAACCGTATTGATTGCTTTTTCATTGGTTGTCACCAAGCTTAATAAATTTGCTTGTATTACATTATCTATATAAGTGAAATCTCTTGAGTAATTACCGTCTCCATTAATAACTGGAGATTCTCCATTCATTAATTGACTTACGAATTTTGGAATTACTGCTGCATAGGCACCATTGGGGTCCTGCTTTCTTCCAAATACATTAAAATATCGAAGACCAATCGTCTCTAAACCATAAGTTTTTGAAAAAATATCTGCATATAACTCGTTCACATATTTAGTAATCGCATAGGGTGATAATGGTTTTCCGATGATATTCTCAACTTTTGGCATTGATTCTGAGTCTCCATAAGTTGATGAACTCGCTGCAAACACAAATCTTTTCACTCTATTATCTCTTGCAGCTACTAGCATATTTAAAAAACCACTTACATTCACATCATTGGATATAATTGGATCTTTAATAGATCTAGGAACCGACCCTAATGCTGCTTGATGTAAAACATAATCAACATCTTTAGTAGCTTTTAAACAATCCTCTAGTTTTCTAATATCTCCTTCAATTAGGGTAAAATTAGTATCCTTTAAAAGTTGTTCTAAATTCTCTCTTTTTCCAGTAGCAAAATTATCAAGACAAACTACTTTGTTTCCTTTTTCAAGTAAAGCCTCGCATAAATTTGACCCAATAAAACCTGCACCTCCAGTAACTAAAATTATTTTATTACTTAGTTCAATATTCATTTCTTATTTATCTTCTACTGATTTCACTTGCTTTCTAAGTCCACTCGATGAGAATCTATGATCTCTGGAGTTGTAATAGAGCTCTATTCCCTTTTCTTCGCAATAATCTCTACCTGTATAGTTTTTATCTTTGTACTCATCGCCAATAATTCTAACATCCAATTTAAAAGAACGTAAAATATCTTCTAAATCTTGCTCCGATACGTAAGGTACAATTTCATCTACATTCTTGGATCCTTTGAGTTGAATATAACGCTCTATTATAGACTGTGAAGGCCTGTTTTTCTCAGGACGGTCAATCGAAGGGTCTAACTGCAAGCCTACGATTAAATAATCGCATTGATGTTTTGCTTCTTCTAACATCTTCACATGCCCGGCATGAAACAAATCAAAGGTTGAAAAGGTGATTCCTACTTTCATAACTTATTTTTTTCTCGACTACCACCGGTAGTCTGTTTTTTTTATTATTTTTAACAGCTCATTTAAACTGAAAACATTACTTTAGGTTACGGCTTCGCCAACACTACTCACAGTAATAGAAATTCTTAACCAAAAAAAACAACTGATTAATTCAGTTGAAATGATACGATGGCTCCTAGTTTTTTTAACTGAGCAAAACAATTTTTTCCTTTCACAGAGATTACCGTTGCTTCCTTTTCTAATAAAGGAACTTTGACCGTTTCACCTACTGCTAACTCTTTTTTATTTGAGTAATAGGTGTTCTCTAAATAATATTTCATAGCTAGCACCTCCTCATTGGAAACCTCAGCGCGTTTTTGGTTCTCAAATAAATACCTGACCACTCCTGCAACCTCAAATACCTTATTTACCTCCTTTTCATTTAAATTTACCAACACCATAGAAGGCAATAATGCCACCGCTATTTTTTTCTTTCTATCAGACCATTGTCTGATCTCCATTCTAGTGGGGGTGTAATTCTCTATTCCTAAAACCGAAAGTCTTTGCGAGACTTTTATTTCAGTTCTAGGTTTGGTATAGATTACAAACCATTTCTTAGAATCTAGAGTGTTCATTTATGATGGATTATTTTTAATTTGTTTCATCATATCTAATAAGGGCTCTTTGGCTAACAAATACCCAATAGCAACAACTACTCCCAAAAACAACCAAATAATCACAATAATGCTACGTTTTGGAGCAGATTTTTCTGTTGGAACAACCACGGGTTTCAAAAAAGAGAACACAGGGGTGTCTTTTGTCACTTGTAATTTTACTTGTTCTAACTGAGTGACCACATTTTGAAATACGGAAGTTTCTATTTGAAGTGCTGTTTCTAAACGAGTTTGCGCATTAGAAAAACTACTTCTAGAGATATTTAAATTTCTGTCTTTGAAACTGGCCAAATTATCTTGCGCTTCAATTAATAAGTTGTTTTTTAGGATATATTGTTCTTCTAGATAAGCTAGTAACTCTAAACTAGACTTGGTTTTAATGGCTATGATTTGATTCTGTAAAATATTTTCTCCATTTTTAACCAACTGAGCAGCTAGTTGAGGAAGTTTACTAGTAGCTGTTATTTCTAAATACCCTTCTTTATCATTAATATTTAGTGTTAACATGGCATCAATCGTTTTAAAATAACCAACCTCTTCCTCAGTGAGGGTATTTAACCCTTCTACAAATTGTAAAGAGGCTTCTTTGGATTCAGATTTGAACCATCCAATAATTTTTGATGGCAAGCCAATGGTATAGCCTTTTACTGTTCCTAAAAAAGAGGTTGAAGAAGCTTCATTTTTAAAAAAATCTCTAAGAGAGGTTACATTTTTTAAGTTCTTGAGAGGCGCCTCTAACAATTCTTTTTTAAAGGTGTAGCTCTCCAGGATTTTTCCGTACAACATCGGAGAAATCTCTTTAGCGCCTTCCATACTAGAACCAATATTGATTCCTGCTAAAGAGGCCAATCCTTTTAACCCACTACTACCTTCAGACGAACTAACACTAGAGTTAGGGGTAAACATGGAAGAAGCTGTATACGTATTAGGAGTAGATATGGCTACCAGAACACCTATAACGGATGCTATAACAGCTGATTTAATGACAAATTTTCTACCCGCCCAAACTTTAAAGATTAGGGCGATGATGTCTATTTGATCTTCTGCTTCTGAATGTGTTTGTTGAGAACTATTCATACCCCTATAAGTTTTTGGTTAAAATAATAGTTGTGAAAGCTCCAGTAATTACACTAAATATTCTTACAAAGTCGTCTAAAAATTTATTGTTACCATCATCTATTTTCTCAGGCTTTTCGGTGATGATAATTTGAGCTCCAGGATAAATTGTTGGATTCTTAAGGAAACCAATTTTTTCTGATTTTCCATTAGCTTGAAGTACTACCATGCTTTCGATACGCTTCTTGGTACCACCAGATTTTTTAATATAATATTTTGCTTTCTTTCCTTTATCCCAACCAAAGATTGTTGGGTTTACAAGACCTCCTGAAGTTTCTATAGGGTCTAAATTAGAACCTATCACCAAAATATCTTTATCTATTAAAAACGTTGCTTGGTTGTCGAGGCTTTTGTCTATATCTAAAAATAGCTTAAAACCTTTTCTAACAATATAGGAGCTTTTTATATTAGAATTAGTAGTGAAACCACCAGATAAATCAATTATTTTTTTCATAGAAACTTGATCATTTTCAAGAATAATATTCTGAGGATATTTAACCTCTCCTCTCACTGAAATCACCGGTTGTTCAAAAGCTCTTATAGGAGCAAAAACAGTTACAATATCTTTATTTTGAAGTATGAAAGGATTGCTAGGTGTTTTTGTAATAC
>Ga0233438_10000847_pt1 | contig 36488 bp, 34 predicted proteins | sample SI_123_September_FD_182720 | JGI IMG/M metagenome (GOLD analysis project Ga0233438, IMG submission 182720) | Seawater microbial communities from Saanich Inlet, British Columbia, Canada - SI_123_September2016_10_MG | ecosystem: Environmental > Aquatic > Marine > Inlet | place: Canada: British...
TTATTCATTAGTTGGAAATAGTACTGGAGTAAATCCACAATTAATACAGAGTCTTATTAATGGGATCACCAGTGATCAAATAAGTAATCTAGATACTGATGAAAAACAAACTGCTTTTCTTCAATTAGTTGAGAATAGTACTGGTAGTGGTAGTACTTATGATATCACTAATATTAGTGATATAAATGAAATTATAACTACAGCCATATCCAGTCTAGAAAGTTCTAATGGTGATGCTAATGCTAATGGTGATGCTAGTCAAAGTGATAGTGAAAATAATATTTTACATAATTTTATAACTGCTATTCAAAATTATGGACCATCTAGTGATAGTTTTACTTATTCTGCAGAACCTGTAGGAAGTGATAATGTTAAATATTGTATTAATAATGTAGATTTTGGTAATCCAGATTGTATTATTGTAGGTCCTGGTATAATAGAAAAACATTGAGATTAAGATTATTTTTACAAAAAAAACAAAAATAATATTAAAATAAAATTTGATTTAATTTTATAAATATTAATAAAAATAGAAAAAGTACAAAATTAAAAAATTAGTTAAAAATATTTTAAGATTATTTTTATAAAATAATATGAATACAATTAATATGGAAAATTCTTTAGAAAATTCTTTAGATAATCCTGTATTATTTATAGATATGTCATATTATATATTTCATAGATTTTATGCTCTAAAAAGTTGGTATAAACGCTCACAAGAAGATGAATTAGATGTTGAAAATGTTCTAGAAAATAAATTATTTATGGAAAAATTTCATAAACTTTTTATAGAAAATATAAAAAAAATAAAAAAAAAACATCAAATTAATAATGCTATGATAATATTTGCTAGAGATTGTAGAAGAATTGATATATGGAGAAATAAATTTTATGAAGAATATAAACAAACTAGAGATGATAAAAATAGAAGTTTTAATCCTAATATATTTATTTATACATATGATAATATAGTTCCAGATTTAATAAAATTAAATATGAAGATATTTGAAGTTGAAAATGCGGAAGGTGATGATATTATTGCTGTTTTAAAGAAAAAAATAAGAACTAAATATGAAGATATTCCAATATATATAATTACAAATGATCATGATTATCTACAACTATTTGATAATAATACCTATATCTATAATTTACAAGGATTAAATCTTAGAACTAAAAGCAGAGGTGAAGAAGTTGATTTAAAACTAAAAATTCTACAAGGTGATACTAGTGATAATATAACTTCTATATTTACAAAAAGAACTACAATTAATAAAATTTTAGAACTCGTTAAAGATAATGAAAAATTAGAAAAATTTTTAGAAGAAAATGAAGAATGTAAAAAATTATATAATAGAAATAAACTATTAATAGATTTTAATATGATTCCAGATGATATTAAATTAAAAATTAATAATTTAATAGATATTTAAAAAAAAGTTAAATTAAATAAATTAAAAGATGGGAGGAGGTATAATGCAAGTTATAAGAAGTTCTAAAGAAAATTATATAACTGGAAATCCTCAAATGACCTTCTTTAAGAGTGTATATAAAAGACATACTAATTTTGCAATGGAAACTATGGAAGTTCCTATGAATTCAACTCCTACGTCAGATGAAAGTACAGTTACAGCAACAGTTCCTAAAAATGCTGGAGATTTACTAGGTTATATGTTTTATGATATATTATTAACACCAATTAATAATCCTTCATTGGGTCAAAATCAGGTAATGTGGACACCATCAACAGGATATGCTATTTTAAAAGAAACGTCTATTATAATAGGTAGTCAAGTAATTGAAACTATTGTAAGTGAATGGAATGATATTTGGAATGAATTGACAGATATAGATAATAAAGAACATTTTTTAGTAAATAAAGTCCTCGACAATCAAATTAGACAGGAATATACTAATGAAGTTCAAAATAAACAAGGACCTTCATTACAGATGTATGTCCCTATTAAGTTTTTCTTCTGTAAAAATACTGGATTACATATACCATTAATATCATTACAATATGATGAAGTACAAATTAAAACTACCTTTCGCAAGTCAAAATTTTTAATGAATTGTGAAAGTATAGATAATATACTTGATAATACTAATAATCCAGAAATTAAATTATTTGCTAATTATATATATTTAGATACAGATGAGAGAAGGCAATTCGCACAAAAACCACAAGAATATTTGATTGAACAAGTTCAACATAATGGGAAAAAATCGTTATCAGATGGATTACATGAATTAAATTTTAATCATTTAGTAAAAGAAATTGTATGGGTGTGTAAAAAAACATCAGTAGAAGAAGCTGATATAACTAAAGAAAATACTGATATCACAAATAATTATCCAGAAAATAACGATACTGCACGAACTTCAAATTTATTTAATGGTAATGATTATTTTAATTATACTGTTCCTACGCACAAAACTAATGTCCAAGAAAATGTTGTTGCTGAGTTAGAAGATAATATACAATATATAAGAGGTGATACAATATCCAGAGAACCTTTTAAAACAGCAAAATTAATATTAGATGGTAATGATAGAACAGAAGAATTTAAAGCAAGTTATTTTAGAACATTACAACCATATTTCCATCATTCTAAAGTTCCACAGAAATTTATATATTGTTATTCATTCGCATTATATCCTGAAAAATATCAACCTATGGGTTTCTGTGATTTTTCTAAGTATAAAAATGTTTCATTATCATTAACAAATACTATGAGAAATGCCAATCTACTTGTATTTTCATTAGGTTATAATATTTTAAGAATTAAAGAAGGTAAAGCAGGATTAGCATATTTAATTTAGTCTAATTCATTATATGTTTGTTTATCTAGTATTTTAATCTTGATGTTTAATTTATTTTCTAAATTTTTATTATTAACTTTATTTTCATTTGAATTTTGTTTGGTAAAACAATTTAGTTCATTACTTTTTATAAATTTATTATCTATATATTCAAATAGATAATATGTTAATATACCAAATAAATAACCAAATATAGTTTGTTCTATAGTATGACAACCTAATTTAACCCTTGTATAAGGAATATATAAAGAATATACTAATGATGTAAAGAATATAATAGGATTCTTATTAAAATGAACGAATATAAAGGTCATAAAAAAACCAGCAGATTGAGAATGTCCTGATGGAAATCCATAAGATTCTGCTAATTTAGTAGCAATTCTTTTATTAAAAAAATTATCTCTAAATGGACCACAATTTTTAGCACCTTCTGGTCTTAATCCTCTACCTAAAATAGGTAAGGTTTTATCTTTCATAATATTTTGAAAAAAAATATGTTTCAAGAAATCATTTGATATCGCATCATTTAAAAAAAGTTTAATTGGATACGATAAAGATATATTATATGTTATACATAGTATTAATGTTGTAAAAATTAATATTAAATTTGATGCCCTATTTAAATCATCTGGAAATTGAAAATCCATTTATTTATATAAATACTATAAATACTATAAATACTATAAATACTATAAATACTATAAATACTATTTATTTATTTAAATGGAAAATATAGAAAAATAAATAATCAAAATAAATAATCAAAATAAAAATAATAAAATATTAAATAACTACTTTAATAATTCTTAATAATCTTTATCATCATCATCAATAAAACAAAATCCATTAATAATTACATCATCTTCTTTCTCTTTAAATTCAAAAACTCTTTTTTTCTTACTATTAACTACTTCTTTCAAATATCTCTTTTTATCTTTTGAATAATCTAGAATTTTATTCCACAAAAATTTTAAATTATTAATATTTTTATTAAAAAATAATTTATCCCGATACACTCTTTTACAGAAATATTTATCTAATTTCCAATAAGTTATATTATATTCAGTTGTAACATCAAATGTAGATATAATATGTTTTTTCCAATCTAATAATTGTTCAGTATTAAGATTTAAATCACTATATAAATATTTTCTATCATTACTTTTATGTATTTCATTATAAACAAAATATTCAATAATAATACCTTTTTCATTTAAATTTTTAGTTAAAATATTACATTTAGATACATCTTCTGTAAATTCTGTTTCATTTCTGTATTCAACTAATTTACACTCAAGATAATCACATTCTTCTAAATCACATACTTCTAATTGACCTTGTATTTGCATCCAATATTGTTCTGGTATTGAACCATCTATTTTTCTTTTAAATGGACATTTAATTTCTAACATGATACCTAATTCTGATATACCATCTGGACTAGCACCATAACAATCCAATGTAGGATGTTTAATTAAACCGAATTCAAATACTTCTAATGAGTTTCTTTTCATATATATTTTATTAGCAACTTCTTCATATTTAACACCCCATAATAAAGCAACATTATCAGTTTGAATATATTTATTATTATTTTCCATTAGATTACCAATTTTTTTTATTAAAAAATCTTTTTGAGTTCCAAATTTCCCTTTATTTAATGCTTGTGCCATATCACTAGCAGTAATTAAATTTCTTCTAATTGAAAACCATTCATCACTCCTTTGTTCTATAATAGGGATTTCTTTAATTTTTTCTAATTGTTTTTTATATTCATCTATTTTACGTAATCTATTATCTATATACTGTTCTGTTAAATTAACATCAATTGATATAGATAGATTGCTCTGTATATTTTCAACTAAATATTTTGTAATAATTTCAGGACTATCATTCTTTATTTTTGGTATAAAATTTATTTCTAGATATTTATAAACTCTATCTATATATGAATCACACATATTTAATAAACTATTTTAATTTTATTTTATATTAAAATAATTTTTATAAAAATAATTTTTATTTATAAATCTATATTCAATACAGAGTTATTATTATATAAAAATAATCATTTAAATTTTAAATAGTATTTGGTAAAGTTTTCAATTTTTAAAATGGAACATTACTTCTGGTATTTAATCTAACTGGATTAACTGGTCTAGGAACTTGAACTGCTAAAGCAAATGCTACATAACACCATGGACACAAAACAGCAGCTAATAAACTTCCAACATTAACTCCTTGATTTCTTTTGAAAGATAAAAATAAAGCACCTAATAATACCATAACATCAATAACATATATTAAAAGTTTATATTTTTTAAGTGTAGTATCTTTATCTATATTTTCTTCTCTTCTATTTACAGAAGTTACAACTAAACTCAATATCGCCATTTATTTAATAAAATATTTTTATTTAAAAATTTTACATAAAAAAATTTATATAGGGATAATATTAGAAAATTATTAGAAAAATTATCTTAAATTTAAAATAATTGAGTTTGTTGAGTTTTTTTACTTTTACATCTATTAATTGTGTAGTATATTAAAAAACATGGGCAGCAACATATATATAATATAACTTGCATTATAATATATAACCAGTTAATACTACCATCTGGTTTTTCTCCATTATATACTATACATTCAGTGTGTATAATTAAAGCAAATATGGTTCCTCCTAAAATCACTAAAGTAATTAATAAATTAACAAAAGCATTCCCATCATTTTTCATTATTATCATTATTAAACTTTTCATCATCATTTTTTGTTATTATTTGTAAATTTAACCTTTTTAAAACATTATCAATTATACTATTACTCATTTATTTAATAAAATAATTTTATTTGTACTAAATATGTCTTTTCTTTTTGTTTGGATTATCATAGCATAAATAAATAATTCCACAATATGGTCCTTCTTCTGCTATACAAAGTAATCCGTTTATATAACATGTATTATTTTTACCAATTATAATTTGCCCTCTATCTAATTTAGTTATGCTTCTAAAACCACTTTTGTTTGCTGTAAATTCAATTATATTACCATTGGCATCATATTTTTCATATTGTTCAACACAATCTTTACAAACAATATTTACATATTTATAACTCAAAATATCTACATCATTTTTACAAATAGGACAGAAAGTTCTGGGCATTTTAAATTTTAATAAAAATAAATTTTTTATTAAAATTATTTTAACATAAATTTTTTGTTTTTGTTGATAATTTTTTATAGATAATTTTTTTAAATAGATAAATTTTTTAAATAGATAAATTTTTAATTAAATTGTTGGATTTATGAAAGATAAAGTTCTATCAATATTTATGCGGATTAAAATATTGTTCATACAGAAGTTTTTTCTATCTAAACTTGTCTGCATGTTTAACCATAATAAATCTAATTTAAATTTATTTTTAATATTATCATTAATTATTTTATAAGAAGTATCAAATAATTCAGTAGAATTAGTATCAAACATAAATTTTTTATTTTCTTTTTTGTATTTCATTATCATAGCATCTTGTTTTTTTGAAACATAAGTATATACTTCTGCCTCTTTTAAATTTTTTATTAAAATATCATAAAGTTCATAATCTTTTAAATATTTAATAAATTTCTTTTTAGTATCTTCTACATTTGGTGTAATAAAATTATATGATATATGTTCAATATTATCATAACTTTTAAAAAAACTAACATTAACAACTTTAATATATTGTGAAAGTTTGTATATATTATCTCTAATCTTTCTTACAATATTATGAGGCGCATTTTCAAGTGTAAAATTTATCTCTATTATAAAAATATCTGTTTTAATAAGTTCTATTTTTGTTAATTCAAGATAATTAGATGAATAACTTTTAATTTTTTTAGTTGTATTGCTAAATTTTAAGAAATTTGTTGTATCCAATTTATCAAAAAATATATGTATAATTTCTTCTGGTAAACTTTCCATATTTTTGTTTATGATAAATTTATTGATTATAAGATGATTATGTGATGATTATGTCTTTAATAGTCTGTTGAAGATTTTCACATTTTAGAATGAACTTTTAATTAATTTATTTAAAATATTATTATGATATATTATATGATAAAGAGATTAAAATGCTTGAAAAATTTTTAAAACCATATAATAATGAAATACATGTAGGTGTTGATGAAGCAGGACGAGGTTGTTTATTAGGTCCGGTATTTGCTGGTGCTGTTATATGGGATAATAATATTGAGCATTACAATCTAAAATATATTAAAGATTCTAAAAAATTAAGTAAAAAAAAGAGAAATGAAATGAGAATATTTATTGAAGAAAATGCGCTTGCTTATTCTGTTGCTTCATGTGATAATACTATTATTGATGATATTAACATATTAGAAGCAACCTATAAAGCAATGCATAAAGCACTTGATAAGGTATATGAAAACGATATTAAATTTAATAGAATTTTAGCAGACGGTAATCGGTTTAAAACTTATTTAAATAATAATAATAAAATTGAACATAATTGTATTATTAATGGAGACAATAGATATATACCTATTGCTGCTGCTAGTATTTTAGCTAAAACCTACAGAGATGAATATATTGAAAAATTATGTAATAATAATGAAATATTAAAAAGATATGGTCTAATGACTAATTATGGATATGGAACTAAGGAACATAGAGAAGCTATTAAACATTACGGGCTGACTGATTATCATAGAAAAACATTTAAATTAAAAAATTTATAAATTAAATTTTTATGTTAAATTTTTATATTAAATTTTTTGAATATATTTAAAACTTTCATTATTATTATTAATTATAATTTTAATTATAATTAAATGTGTGGTATATTTGCTTTTTTATCAAATGGGGATGTAAATGTATATACTGATGAGTTTTTAAAAATTTTGAGAGAAAATAGTAATTTAATTAATTATAGAGGTCCTGATAATACTAAAGAACTTATTATAAATAATTCTATCTATATGATATTTCATAGACTTAGTATTAATGATTTAAGTTATAATGGTGACCAACCTATGGTTCTTAATAATTGTTATTTAATTTGTAATGGTGAAATATTCAATCATGTTCATCTAAAACATTGTTACAATTTCCATACATTTTCAAATTCTGATTGTGAAATTATATTACATTTATATTCATATCTAAAAAAATCTAATTCTGCTGATATTATTGAAGAATTATGTAATATTATTGATGGTGAATTCTCATTCATATTATTTGATGCTGATATTAATACTACATATGTAGTTAGAGACCCATATGGTGTTAGACCTTTATTTATAGGTTATACTGAAAATGAAGACGTTGTTTTTTCATCAGAGTTAAAAGGATTAAATAAAATTTGCTATAAAGCTGAACAATTTAAACCAGGTTCTTATATGATTATTTATGATGATTTATCTACATTAGCTAGCAACTATCATAGTTTAATACTTTATAATATACCTGATAAATATAATAGTATACTTGAAAATATTAATTATTATTTTAGATTAGCAGTTTATAAAAGAATGATGAGTGAAAAAGAGGTATGTTCTTTATTATCTGGTGGTTTAGATAGCAGTTTAGTTTCTTCTATTCTTTCAGATAAACTAGGTCCATATAAATTAAAAACTTTTTCTATTGGTCTTAAAAATAGTCCTGATTTACAAAATGCCTTATTAGTATCTAGTCATATTAAAAGTATTCATTATAATGTTGAATTAACTGAACATGATTTTTTGGATGCTATTCCAGTTGTTATATATAATATTGAAAGTTATGATACTACTACAGTTAGAGCCAGCGTTGGTAATTATCTAATATCTAAATATATTAAAGAAAATACTGATTGTAAAGTAGTTTTTAATGGTGATTATGCTGATGAAGTTTGTGGAGGTTATAAATATATGAAAAAGGCACCAACAGATAATGAATTTAGTAATGAATGTATTAGATTGGTTAATGATATACATTATTTTGATTGTCTTAGAAGTGATAGAAGTATATCATCTAATGGATTAGAAGGAAGAGTTCCATTTGCTGATAAATTTTTTGTTAATTATTATTTAAGCATTCCAGTTAAATATAGAACCAGTAAAAATTGTTTAGAAAAACTATTATTAAGAAATGCTTTTGCGAATGATAATTTATTACCTGATGAAGTGCTTTTTAGACCTAAGGAAGCTTTTAGTGATGGTGTAACTACTGAAAATCGTTCATGGCATAAAATAATAAAAGAGTTTATAGATAGTAAAATGACTGATGAATATTTTGAAAAAAATAAAAGTAAATATACACATAATACACCAGTATTAAAAGAAAGTTTATATTACAGAGAAATATTTGAAACTTATTTTAACAAGCATTCTAATGTTATTCCTTATCTTTGGATGCCTAAATGGTGTGATAATATTAATGACCCTAGTGCCAGGGAGTTGCTCTAATTTTTATAATATTTATAGAATAGTTTAAAAAGTGTTAATTTAATAAATTATAATATATAAATATTAATTAATAATGGTATCAAATTATTCATCTGATGATTATTTAGAAAAGTCTTCAAATTATAGTGATGATGGATTAAGTGATGGATTAAGTGATGGATTAAGTGATATATCAAGTCAATCAGAAGATTATTTATATGATAAAGAAGAATATGATAATTATAGTAAAAATAAATATATTGGTGGTTCTAGTGAAGATGGTGAAATGAGTGAAGATGGTGAAATGAGTGGAGGTAGTGAAGATGATGAAATGAGTGGAGGTAGTGAAGATAGTGAAGGTAGTGAATATGGTGAAGATGGTGAAATGAGTGAAATGAGTGAAAAAGAACTAGAAGGAGGAAACTTTATACAAAATGCTTCTATAAGTGCTGTTGAAACAGTTTCAGATGCTGCACAACATGCTGCAGATGCTATTACAAATATATTTAAAACTGTAACAAATTCAAATATTCTTTATGGTGATGATGATGAAGGTAAAAATGAATATTATGATTATGAAGATGAGGGTGAAGATGAATATATAAATATGGAAGGTGGAGTAGGTGGAGTAGATGAAGATGATGTAAATGAAATAACTTTAGCTAAACTTTTTCGAGAAAAAATAATTGAAATACAGAAAGAACAATCTAATATCATTAAAGAATTTCAAGATCTAAAATACGAAGTAAATATAAAAAAAAATATAGTTAAACAATTAAATGAATTTAAAAATAAAAAGATAAACCTAGATAATCCGGTAAATAACATAAATCTTGATCAGTTGGAGAAAGATGTGCGTGAATTGATAGTAGATAAAAATATATACAAAATCAAACAAGACAAATTAGAAGAATTATTACAAAAATTTATAAAAAAAAGTAAAGAATTACAAGATGTCACCAACGCGTATAATGAAAATAAAGAGAATTTTAAAAGTGTTGATAAAGACCTAATTAACGCAAAGGAAACACAATCTGATATCAATAAAAAATATAAAGCTTTACCCTACGACAATGAGACCAAAGATGAAATATTTAAACTAATAGATACAACAAACAATGATATTGATAATACAGAACTTAAAAAAATACAAGGATTAAATAAAACAGAACTAAATAGGCTAAATAAACTAATAATTATGATAGCAGAAAATAAAATAGAACCAGCTGAAAAAATAGAATATAGTACTCTTATAAATCAATATAATAACAGTGAACTTGGTCAGTTGGTGAAGGAATTCGACAAACTAGAAAAAATAAAAAAATTAAAAAATAAACTTAGTATTGCAAATAAACAATTATCAAATACAACTGAAAAATATAAAAATGCGTATAAAAAATTCGGTATAAATGTAAAAGAATTAAAAAAAATCGAAAGAAGAAACGAAAGAGATAATTTTATGAATAGAACTAATAGACCTAACATACATAATATACCATTTACAGGTGCTTTAAGAAGTACTGGGATCCGCGCCGAGTCTGCACCCAGAGCTGCTTACAGATCAGCAAAAGCAACAGCATCGAAGATTATGTCCACACCTGAATATAGTAATTATATAGAAAAAACTAAGGTTAACATCGTCGGAAAACCCAAAATATCTTATGCAGCAAGTACTGCAAATCGCTTACTTTCGGCACCAGCACCACTAGTAACTTTACCGCTAACAGTAGCAAAAAATAAAATAAAGAGTAAATTGAAAGAAGAAATAACTGAACAAAATGTATTAACATCAAAAAAGAAGTCAGAAAATGCTACTAAAAGTTTTAAAAAAGCTAAAAATAATGTAGCAGATACAGAAAGAACATTAAAAGATAAAGATAATAAATTAGCTGCTCTTAGTAAGATTAAGAATGTAGAAGCTAAAACAATTTCTGAAAAAGAGAGAATAGATAAACTTGATTCAAAATCGCCAGAAATTTTAAAAAAAAAGAAAGAAAAAGTAGATGAACTAGATAATCTAGAAAGAGAAAGAAATCAATTAAAAAATAAAAAAGATCTTACAACACGTGAAACGGAGAGACTTAAAGAACTTGGAGGATTAGATAAAAAAGAGATAAAAGAGAAAGAACGCTTACAACAAAAAGAGAAATTAAGTGAAAATGAAGCGGGAAAATTAGAAAAATTAAAAAAGAAAGAAGAGGGTAAAATTAGTAAATTGAAGGCTATTACAAAAAGTAATACTGCAGATTTTACAAAAACTATAAAAGAAAGTTTACTTGAAAACCAAGATAATAAATTTAAAAAGGCAAAAGATAATGTTGGAATTAAAGGGGATGAACTAGATTACAAAACTATTAAAAATGCAAAAAAAAATTTAAAAGAAGAGCAAAAAGAAGCAGAAAAAGAATTAAAAAATCAAAAAAAAGAAGCAGAAAAAACTAAACAAAAAGCAGAAAAAACAGCTATGATAAAAGACATGAATCAAAAATATGAAGGTAAAATAGCTTCTGGTTTAAGAAGTGATACACAAAAATTTTTACGAGGTACAAGAGGTCTTAAAGGACTTACAAGTTTTGCTGATAGAAAATATGACGAAACTAAAAAATCACTAATTGATACTAAAAGAAAAGCAGTTCGCACTATCAAAGCAGCTCCTGGAAAAGCAGCTAAAGCTACTAAAGATGCTGTTTTAGCAGCTCCTGGAAAAGCAAAAATGATTGCAAAAGAAGGAACAAAAGAATCATTAAAAAGAGGATTAGGTGCTTCTCGTGCTGCTGGAAAAGAGGTAGGTAATCAGTTAAAAAATGTAATATTATGGGTATTAGTAAATGTTTGGTTTATGTTTTATACTATTATATTATTAATTGTAATTTATAAAATCATTGAATATATTATTAAAGTTGGAATAAAATATCCAAGAATTCCAATAATTTTTGGAGCACAAAGTGTAGCTGGTAAATTTGATAAAAGTACTGGATTAGATATGGAGATGAGTGATATAGTATCAAAAGCTTTAAGTGATTATATATGTAATCCAGATTTTATTAGTAGTGATTTAGAAAATTTGGAAACTGATTCAATAAAAAGAGATTATATTAAAACACATTTATTTGATAATTATACAAGTGGTTCTGTTAATAATAATAGGACTATATTTAATACTAAACAACAATATTTAAATACAAAATATGACCCAATACAATATAGTAATCTTCATAAAGAATATAAAAAACATAAAAATGTTAGTGCATATCAAAACAAAGATAAATTAAAAGAAAATTTACAAAGAGAATATGATAAAATACAAGAACAAATACCTTCTACAAAAACGAAAGAAATTTTATCTAAAATATTAAAAGTATTTATTTATGATTTGTTAAATGGTGAGAAGATTATAGAGACACAAATAAATCATAGTATGATTAATGAAAGTTTATTGAAAACATATTATTCAGTAATACAAAATTTACCAGGTAATTTAGACGTTCCAGAAGGTTCAGCAGCAACTGATAGTGCTGGTGATGGTATATCAATAGAAAAATTAATAGATTTTTTTACAAACAATGATAGTGCTAATTTTGAAATAAATGAAAAAATAGATGATGATTTAGCAGTTATATTATATTATTTTGAATTAGAAAAAATAGCTAATAAAATAGATACTAATATAATTGATTATGATGATATTCAAGATTTAGATTATGAAAATACAAAAAAAATATTAAAAGAAGTTTTAGAAACAACTAGCAAAAATGATACAATATTAAGACCAATAAACAAATCAGTAAATCATGCAACAGGTTCAGCATCATTAAATCAAACGGAACAAGATAAAGCATATGATAATTCATTACTTAAAAATATGTTTTATCGTAATGTATTATATTTTATTATAATTGAAAATGAAGAAATATTACAAGAATTATTAAAAGAGGATGAACCTGATAGAGATACGCGAGGTCAATTACAAATTTTAGAAAGAAAAAATCCATTATCATATATAGATATTAATAATAATATTGAAAATACAACTAAATTATGTAAAATTTATGGAGATTTTTTACATATGCCTACACAGACAGATTTTAATAATAATTTAATATCATTTGGAAGGATATTTCAAAGTAATAACTTAAATTTACATTTTACAAATATGAATACAAATGATTTAATAAAAAAAAATAATCAAAGTTTAAATTCAATAAAAAATAGATTAAATAATAGAATTAAAACGTTATGTAATAATTTTGTTTCACAGTCTATAATATCTTCTAATTCACAAACGGGTTCATCTGTAGATTTTAATGCTATATTTATTAAATTACAAAAATTTACAAATGATAAATATAAAAATCTAGATGAAACTGAATATATAAAATGGAAAGATGTATATGATAATTATAAGTCTTTTATAACTGATATGGGAAATGGTAATTATAAATTTAAAACAGATAATAATAAATTAAATCACATCAAAGGATTAGATGACATCATAGGTGCTGAAATAACTGAACTTAATTCTAATTCAACACCTACTAAAAAGATATATGATAGTTTTAATGTTAATATTTTAGATACAAAATATAAATCAATATTAGATATATTTAATTGTTTAATAGTCATTGAAGATTTTAAACAGAATTATATTAGTAAAATTATTGAAAAGGGAAATTTTACTAATGATGGTGAATTATATAATTACTTTTTAGAATATTTATGGAATTTTGAATATATTATTAATCTTACTTACTATAATACAGTTGATAATAGATATGAATATTTATTTACAGATGAACAAAAAAAACCATTTTTAACAGATTATCATAAAGCACTTAAATTATCATTATATTTTAAGGATAAAGATATTATTAATAGCACAACATATTTATCAATAAAATATCAATTAAATTATTCAAATCAACAAGAAGAAGTAATAATAAAATTAAAAAAGTATACTAGTTACTATTTGTCGTTTATGGAAATAAAATTATTTAGTAATTTTATAGATGATGTAAAAGAACATAAAGAAATTAGAAGTGGTTTTAATATATTAAAAGATTATTCAAAACCACAAATAAGATATTTGTTTCATGATTTATTTATAGATGAAATAGTAAAAAAAGATTTAACATTTAATAATTTATATAGAATTCAAAAAGCATTTTATACTGGAATTTATAAATTTCTAGATAATATGTGTAATTTTCTATTTTTAGAAAAACTAACAAACTTGTTTGATGAGTGTAAAGGACATAAAAATTTTATAACTGAAATAACAGGGGCATTTTTTGATAAATCATTAAAAGGGACTTCTTTAGATGATCTAACTAGTAAAGGTGTAGAGATTACAGAAGATGTTGCAGTAAATATTGGAGAAGATATTGAAGAACGTGCAATTAATACAAAAGAAAATGCTCAAGAATTATTTACACAAGATGATAGTGATAATAATGATGATGATGATAATAATGATAATAATGATAATGATAGTGATAATAATGATAATGATAATAATGATGTTGAAGAACCATTTATAGGTAAAATTTTTAAAAAATTAATATCTCCCATAAAAGAGATACCAAAAGTATTAATTAAATTATTTGGAGAATTGCCAGTTGTTCGTGAATTTTTACTATTAATTTTATTTCTTCTAACAGTTATTGAAAATATTGGCGTTATTGGTTTAGATGGAGCATTAATGTTAATAGTAGGATTTATAGCATATGCTGGTGGAACTATTATAAAAGTAATATTTTTCACCAGATGTGATTTTGGTATAGCAACATTTATATTTATTATTTTATTATTCCCAGTAATATTAATAATATGTATTTTAAAAGGTTTTATATTGTTAGTAATAATAGCAGTTATAATAATATTAACATTATTTGTTATAGTAATGGATAGTATAGTTGAATTCTTTTTCAAAGAAAAAGCTAGTAATAAAGATGTAGATTCTAAAAAGATTAAAAATGGATTAAAAAATAAAAATATGTTTTCTAAATTTATATATAAATACTATTTAGCGTGTGAGAATACACCACATGCTTGGTATAAAAATAGCAGATTTGATTTAGAGAATAAAAATTCTAGATCATTATTTTGTAGAAAAGAGTGTTCATCTAACTATAGAATGTCAGAAGATAAGAATTTCTGTGAAAGAGGTCCTACTAATGTCCCATATTATTGTCCTCAACCTTTATTATTTAGATATTTTAGAGATGAAAAAAATCATGGTTCAAATAAAATAAAAGATTTTATTAATAATGATCACCCTCTATTATTATTAGATACATCTGATAGACAAATTGAATATATTAATAAATATAGACAAGATAAAAAAGAGTATTATGAAACATGTCAAAATATAGATTCTAGATTTTTCAAAGAATATAATAAAATTGGTAAAAATATTTGTGCTTATGGTAATGCTAATATTTATAGTTCTTCTGATAATGAACAAACTAAAAATATACAAAATAAAATTAGTGGAATATGTAAGCAGACTTATTGTGAAAATGGAGAATATGAAAATTTCTGTTATAAATATGAAAATATAGAACATTCACCAGAAGATATTATTAGAGATAATAATTTACTCACTAGATATTTAAAATATTTTACATTATTAATTATTGTTTATGCTTTAGTAAATTACTTTATATATGCTGTTATATCAACAGTTAATAATAGAAAATTTGATAATCCATTTAATTTCTTAAATAATAGTTTTAATCGTTTAGCAAATAGATTTGGAAATATGGGAAGAAGATTTGGTAGAAGAAGATATATGGGATTAGGTAGAATAGGAATGTCTGCGCAAAGAGGTTTTAGAAGATAAATTAAAATATAAATTAAGTTAGATAATAAATTAGATTAAATAAAATTATGTTTCCATCATAACATCGCTAACTTCTTCAGTCTTTTGAAATTTAGAAGACTGATTAAATCCCCTATTACTGCTTCTATATACATTATTATCACACATCAATGGACCTCCAAATACACCAGTAATATTACTTCCTTGAAGTCCATTTTCACCTTGTTCTACATCTAATGAAATATATTCCCCTTTTGTTAATGTTCTAAAATGAGAATTCTTTGGTTTTACTCCACTATGATGTACAAAAATATCTTGACCTTTCTTATCACCATCACTAACAATGGTTACAAATCCATATCCAATTTTACTATTAAACCATTTACAATTACCTACATAGCTTCCAAAATTTGGAGATTGATCAAAAGTTTCCATATCAGCCATTTTACTAAATTATATGTTAAAACTTTTAAATAATTTTGTTTTTTTATTTAAATTAAAATCATGAATAAACTTGTAATATTCATAATAATTTTAATTACAATAATTTATATAAATTATTATAAAAAATTTAATAAAAATTTTGAAATCATTCAATTAAGTTCAGAAAAATTAAATAATGATATATTACATGAAAAGTTACCAATACTATTAGAAGATCCTATATCAAATCCAAATGATTTTATAAATGTTTTATTTACTTATGAATATATATTTAAGAAAAAATTAGATTATAAAGTAAATAAATATAGTCCATTGGTTAATGAAAATTTAGCATATTATTCGATTATATATAATAATAATGATGATGATATACCTATATATATATCTAATCCTAAATTTTCAAATAAATTTAAGTTTTCAAAAAATAATTCATTTTATTACAGAATAAGTAATTATGTAGTTGAAGATGAGGATAATATTAATAATGTACAATTTCTTAAAATAAATTTGAAACCTAAACATTTAATTATATTACCTTCTTACTGGTTATTCTATCTTAATAATGATTGTGAAATGTATTTTCTTTATGGTTTCTATAATTTAATAATATCATTTTCTAAAATTTGTTTGTAAATGCGGGTCAAATTTATGGAGAAAACTATTTAAGAATATATTATATACTTAATATATATTCGCACTTTTAGAATGCTATTAATGCTTATAATTCTAACATTGGATTCTTAATATTTTTATTTTTTAATATTTTACTTAAAAATGTTTGTAATGATTTTCTTTGAATTGATAATCTTTTTATTGCTTCATTATCTACTTTTGTTTTAAGTAATAGATATAAGTATTTTGGAGACATACTTTTGTATTCTTCGCCTTTATATACTACTTTAAATATATCCAAATCTTTATTATATAATCTTAGATAAGTTATATATTGCCATATATATCTTTTATCTATTTTATCTATCTCTATTTTTTTTATATTTCCTTTTTTATTAAACATATTATTTAACTTCATGAATTTAATTGGACAATCTTTCTTTAAACAGTCTGCTCTTTTTGTTAGTGGTTTAAATTCCTTACCAAATAGTTTTTTGTTACTATATTTTAATTCATCTAAAAATTTAATTAATTTTTTATCTGTTAATAATTTTGTTTGTTTTACATCTTCTGTAACTACCTTAGATTTTTTACTTACTTTATTTAATACTCCTTTAGTATTTATTATTATAGGAGGAACTCCTGGTAATGCTGCTGGTGTATTAGTTACTATTGGTGTAACATTTTTTGATTTTAGTTTATCTTTTTTATCATTTGATTTCTTTTCATTTTTATCATTTTTAAAATTTTTAACATTAGATTTCTTCTCATTCTTATTATTTTTATCATTTGATTTCTTTTCATTTTTAAGTGCTTCTGATTTTACCATTACTATTTGTGTGCTTTTTATTACTTGAGGTTTAACTACTTGTTGAGGTTTAACTACTTGTTGAGGTTTAACCACTTGTTGAGGTTTAACTACTTGTTGAGGTTTAACCACTTGTTGAGGTTTAACTACTTGTTGAGGTTTAACCACTTGTTGAGGTTTAACTACTTGATTTGGTTTTGATTGTGTTTGATTTTGTGGTTTTGATTGTGTTTGATTTGGTTTTGATTGTGTTTGATTTTTTGGATTATTTGCTTGATTTTGTGTTTGATTTTTTGGATTATTTGCTTGATTTTGTGTTTGATTTTGTGGTTTTGATTGTGTTTGATTTTGTGGTTTTGATTGTGTTTGATTTTGTGGTTTTGATTGTGTTTGATTTTGTGGTTTTGATTGTGTTTGATTTTTTGGATTATTTGCTTGATTTTGTGTTTGATTTGGTTTTGATTGTGTTTGATTTTTTGGATTATTTGCTTGATTTTGTGTTTGATTTGGTTTTGATTGTGTTTGATTTTTACTTAACATTACTTTTCCATTTGCATTTTTTTTTGGTCCATTTTTTGGTTCATTTGGTTTTGAATTTTGAACACTCATCATAGTTCTTTGATCTTTATTAATATTATTTTTTCCTACTATTTGTTTAATATTTTTTAAATTACCAACATCTCCTAAATTTTTAACTTCTAATTGTTTTTTAGTTACTACCATTCTATTTTGCCCAGATAGATTAATTATATTTGCAGTTACTGTAGAAGAGTTATTATTTGATAAACTACTTTGATTACTACTTCCAGTATTTATAGAATTATAATCTAGTTTATCCCAACTATTGCTACCTCTTGATGAAGAACTATTATTTCTCGATGAAGAACTATTATTTCTCGATGAAGCATTATTATAGCTACGTACTGATGAAGAACTATTACTACTTCTCGATGAAGCATTATTATAGCTACGTACTGATGAAGAACTATTACTACTTCTCGATGAAGCATTATTGCTATGTTTTGATGATTTTATACTTTTTAATTCTTGTTCAAGTGAATTAATTTCTGATAAAGCTTCATTTTTATCTGCTTCAAGTATTTTAGTTCTTCTTTTTTCTGAATTTAATTCCTTATTTAAACTATTAATTTTACTATTTTTAGGATTAGATAATTGCTGTGAATAAAAAGTTGAACCATTCGATATTTCACTCATATTATTAACTGAGTTAGAAGTATATACATTCGATATTTCACTCATAACATTATTTACTGGCGGAATAGTTGATATACTAGATGTATCATTCAAAACTTCATTCATATTTATATCTACATTAGTATTAGTATTATTTAGTTCTTGTTTTAATGTATAATATTCTTTTTTAATTTCTTCATCAGTTCTAGGTTTATCAAAATAATCATTTACTACATAATTATCTAACATGTTAAAATTATTTTTCAATTGTTCTACTATATTATCTAATTCTGTATCATTTAATGATTCTGTATCATTTAATGATTCTGTATCATTTAATACTTCTATATTATCTAGTTCATCTACAGGATTAAATTGAATTGGAGTATTTATTGCATTCTTTATTTTTCTTAGATTATTATTTCTTGGTACAACTAATGAACCAGTTGGTTGTTCAGGTTGTCTGAGTTGTTGTTGTTGTGTAGGGAGCAATCTTTGTATTGCTTGTGGTGGTTCTAATTTTTGATTAGTTTTAGAAGCTTTTAATTTTCTTAATTCTTCTTTTAATAATTTAACTTGTTCTTTTCTATTTGTTCTTAAACTAGCATTTATACCAAAAGGACTATTAAGATTACTAATTCTTCTTTGTAATTCTTCTATTTCTTCATTAATATTATTATCTTCTATTAATTGATTATTTTGTAATGCTGCTATTTTATCATTTGTATTATTAACAATATTATCAGCATTTATTTTTATTTTAATATTATCTATTGTCGTATCTATATCAAATATTAATTGTACCATAGCTACTTCAGATATATTTTCGCTATTATTTACATTTCGTAATCCTTCATATTTTTTTTTTAGTTTATTTAATTTTACTAAACATCCTCTTAAATTTTTATTTTGTTTATCGCGATTACAATATCTTAAATATTTTTTATCATTTCTCATTTCATCTGCTATTAATTGTGGATTTTTAGATAACATATTTACATTATTATCATTACCTCCTCCTTCATAAAAGTTATCACTAAACATATTTCCATTTCTATTTGTAATATATAATGTTGCCATATGTTAATCTTAATATATTATAATATTTTATTAATATTATAATATTTTTCTAATAATTTTTTATTATATTGACATCATTCTTCACCGATTTAAATAATTTATCATTACAATCTAATTTTATAGGTTTATTTATATTATAGCCATTCATTATATGTTTATTCCTCTCTACTTTATGATTTTTGTGTTTTAATTCTTTTTTATCATAATCAATTATATTAAATAAATATGACATCTTTTTATCAATTTTACTTTCTTCATAATTTTCATCATCATTCCCATTTATATTTATATCTCTATTTTTTTCATTAGTATCTATCATGTATTCATTATTTTCATTTTTTGACTCATTACTATTTCTATTTAATTTTTTCTTTTGTTTAGATGTTTTTGTTTCTTTTTTACTTTTATCTATATCATAATAATCCATTAACTGATTATAGATATTATTAATATTATCATTATCTATCTTATTATTTTTATTTTTTATACTAAAACCTTTATTCGTTAAAATCATTTCAAATAATAAAAATAGTATTGACGACCTTTTAATTATATTTGTTTTTTTTAATTTCCAGTTAAAAATTTCATAACATATATCATATGTATTATTTAATTTTGGATTGTTTATAAAATTTTTATAAATCTTAAATAATTCAAATAGTAAAATTATTATATCATCTTTAAATGTTTCATTAATGGTTTCTATATTTTTTAGTAATTTTACTTTCTTAAATTTATTTATTATGGTATTCAATAAATCAAATACTTTATTAATATTACTTGAAGATATGTAATATATTAATTCTAAAAAATAATTATGAGTTTCTGTAGGTAGATATTGTGTTATAGTAATATATGTTTTTTTATTAATATCTACTAAATTTTTTAATAAAATATTTCTATCTAAACTTAAAGCACATTCAAATCCTTTTTTGTAATAAATATTATTTGATTTATGTAATAACATAAGTTGATTAGATAAAATATTAAAATAGACTTTTTCTTGAGTTAAATAAATTTTATTAAAATTTTTTACTACCTCTATACAATTTGAAATATTTTTTATTATTGATATATCATTTATGTAATATTCAAAATATAATTCAATTACTAATTCAAGTAATAATTGAGATTTATTATTACAAATAAAATCACAGGTATATAATTGAACATTTTGTTCGTTTTTATCAAATATAGAAATCTTATAATTTTCTATCATTGTTTTTCTATTTATATTTAAACTACTCCAATTTTTCATATTTTTATTTAACTTAATAAAAAATTTTTAATATAATAAATCTATTTTGAAATTTTATATAAAAATTTTAATATAATAAAAAATTTTGTTTTTTTTGTTTTTTAGTTTTTTTGTTTTTTAGTTTTTATGTTCTATTTTCTTATAAAATATTAACCACCATTGTAAAGTTTTTTTATCTTTAACATCTTCGTAACAAGGAAACCATGTATATATAGTTCTTCTTTTAGAAGGATCTGCATCCAAATTCCATTTACGATGTTTGTATAATCTTTCTGTTGATAAAATATCTTTCCTATATTTATCTTTACCTAAAGGTCTTATGTAATAACCTTTATCATCTTTTTTTGTTATTCTTGGACCATTTTTCGTTTTAACATCACCATTCTTATCAATATGGGTAAAAAATTCTTTATTATTTTTAAACCATTCTATACCTTTTTGCTGACCTTCTTCACCATTGAATTTTTTAATTATAAGTTCTTGCTTATCTTTATTATTTATAGTATCATCTTTTAAATCTTCAATATATTTTATACTGTTAAAAGTACCTGTGCTATATGTCTGATTAGTTGATTTTTTGAATTTTGTAGTATTCGTATTCCAAGAAATTCCATTTGGAAAATTCATATTATTATCCCATAAAATATTGTATTTATTTAGTGTATCTAAATTAGTATAGCATATAGATAAACCATTATCATCATAACCAGTAATTCTACCAACAGAACCTTGAATTATAGTGCTATCATTAATAATTTTACTATATCTTTCATATGTAATACCAATATATTTCTTGTGTTGTGTTTTAGCACATCTTAAAATTTCACAATAAAAGATAAATGTATGTTTTTCAGGTTTATTTCTTAAAATAGAATTAATATCTTCTTTCACAATTTTAAGAAAATCTGTATTATACAAACAATTTTTCTTAAAAATTCTTTTAAAATTATTAATTACTAAATCTTGTTTATGATTTTTTTTATTTGGAATCCTTATTAAATGATACATAGGTTTCTCAAAACTTTTAATAACATCATCCAATTCCGATACATTATTAATATTAGTTAAATCTTGATATTGTTTAATTCTATTTTTTTTCAAAAGATCTTGTGTTCCAATATAATTTTCACCTGGTTCGAGTTTTATCTTAAAAGAATAATCTTTCCAATCATCAATATCATTTATATTTCCATCTGGTGTAGCAGAAAATTGAATTAATTTTATATCATTTTCTAATAAATTATTTAGATCATAGAAACCACATTTAGTAAAAGTACTATGTATAGTTTGTCTATCTTTACAAGCTATCTGTATTTCATCCATAATGACTAAAACATTCTTTTTTGAACGTATATCTTTCACAAAATTTTTAGTCAAATTTGCTCTATGAAATACTCTATTATTAATACTATTAGGCATCCTATTCTTAGTATCTTTTTTCCAAGACACATCTGATAATCCAGTTATTATATAAATATTTTCAATCGGTAAAGAATTAGTTAAAACGTATAAGTTAATAATGGCGGTCATACAACCAGTTTTACCTGTTTGCGTCTTACCATAAACTAATACATTTACTATTTTTTTATCAATTAAAAATTTATTACATATATCTAATGCACATTTTTCTTGATTTGGATATATAAAATTCGTTCCATTCCTTTTTTTTTTCCTGATTTCTGCTACTATTATAGCCCTATCATCTTCTATATCATCTAGTTCAATGTTAGAATACTGAACAATTTTACGCTCTTTTTGAACATTAGATGACATTTGAATTTGATAAGATAGCCAAATTATTATGTATTCACTATACTAAAACCAACTTTCACATTTTAGTTTGTATATAAAAATAATTGTTATTAAAATTTAATCTAATATATTCATACGAAATGTATTTACAATATTTTTATCTTTTATATTTTTATTAATATCGTTATTTAATATATCTATATTAGAATTTATATCATTTATAAAATCTTTATTCGTTATTGATTTTATGATTAATGATATATCATCTAAATCAATATTTAGTATATCTATTTTATTTATATTATGTAATAAACTACTTTTAATAAAATGATAACCTATGCTATTCTCATTATAACTATTAAGAATTATAGGATACTCTAATTTATCAATATTTTGATTTAATAAAATTTTTGCTGATTGAAATAATGAAAATATATATTGTTGAGTTATTAAATCTTCAAAATCTTTATTATTTTTATTAGTATAATGATAAGTATATAAAATTGTTGCGATTGTTTCAACATATGCCTCATTCAGTATAGTAAAATAATTAATCTTTTCTATTACTTTACTATTTTTAGTATTATTATTTTTATTTGAAATATTGTTAATCTTCATTAAATTTGTAAGCTTACTTAAATCTTTAGATATTGCTTTATCTATTAAACTACTAAAATTATTATCATAGTAATGTTTTAATTCATGTAATAGCACTTTATTTAATTCTTCTTGACGATAAATAATTATATAATTATCTTTATTACTTGAAAAATTTGTAAAAGCAGAATTTATATTTTCTTTTTTAAATTGATTTTTGCTTTTATATTTTAATGTTTTTTTAATATTACAATAAAAAATATTTATATCTATTTTCTTTGGATTATTATTAATATTATCCATATTTTTTTGATAAAAGTTTATTCCAAAATTTAATGTATCAATTATTTCTTCTATTTTTTTTGATGAAATTTTATTATAATATAAATTTATTTCAATATTTGTAAGAATATTATCAATATTTAAATTATATGTAATTATTTTTTGATTTTTTAAATTTAATATTTTATCTTTAATTTTATCAGTTATATAACTACTTTTAATTTTATCTAAAATTTCATCATTATATATTTTATTTATTGTTCCATCAACATTATTTACATTTTTATTATTTATACCTAAATCAGTAGATTTATATTTATTTAGTTCTTTTGTTAATGCTTTAGGAATTTTTAATAAAATTTTTTTATCTTTATTTTTGTTTCTAAAAATTTTTATTAAATTTTCAATATTAAACATTATTTATAATTTGTATTATTAAAATTTATAAATAATAATTTTAATTAAAATATTTTTTTATAAAAATGAGATGTTATAATTGTAATAAAAAAAAGAGTATATTATTAGAATGTAAATATTGTAATATCCCTTTTTGTTCTTCATGTATTGAATTAGATATTCATAATTGTAAAAATATGAATGAATGTCGTAAAAGAAAATTAAAAGAGTTAGAAAATGATTTATTATCAGCAAAACAAGATAGAAACAAGATAATTAAAATTTGAAAATAATCAGAGAGGAAATGGACATTAGTTAATAAATAATTTATATAAATTATTTATAATTATAAAAATCATAATATAAGATATTATAATGTTAATAAAGGAATATTTTATTAAAAATTTAAATTTTGATATATATTGTAAAATTTCTCATATTTTAAAAAATGTAAAAATTAATATTGAAAAAGATTTAATAAAAAATTTAATTAAATTTTATGATAAAAAATGGTTATATTATAAAAATAAAAAAAATGGTGATAGGAGTTTAAATCAAACTTTATGTTTTGAATGGAACTATTTTTTGTATAAAGAGATAAAAAAATGTCCATCTATTATTTTATATAAAAAACTTTTAGAAACTATTAATAATGAACAAATACATCATATAAATAATAGAGATTTAGAATATAATATACAAAATAAATGATAATTATTTACATAATTAATATGGATAACATTCTTTAGAATCAAAACCATAACCATTTTTATAGGAAATATATATATTATCTAAATTATCTGTTATTTTTTTATTATTACTTAATTTAATAACTGATATTGGTGTTAATAATGTTATAACAATATGTATTGTTATTAATATAGTTTCCATATTATAACTATTTTTTATTAATATTTAATTTTATATAGGATTTTAATATAATATTTCTAAATAAAATATTATATTAAATCACATTTTATAATATTATTTAATTATTGTCTTATATTGTCTTATATTGTCTTACAATGTCATGCATATCTGTATCAAGTATATGTATCCATTCATATTCATTATTATTAACATATTCATTAAATTTATATAAAGCAAGTTCAAATGTCTGATAATATCCTATGATATCATTTGCTCCACCTCTAGGATAATAAATTTCTCCAGCAAATATAATATACATTTATTTTTATGTAATGTTTATATTCCTTCAAATATTTTTATGTAAATATTTTTATATAATGTTCTTTACCTCTCTAATTTTATCAAATTTTAAAATTTGATTTTTTATTTTTAGAAAGAATTTAAATAATATTTTAGTATATTATAAAATGTCTCTAGAACCTCTCTTAACGGAAACTAAAAACAGACATGTTATCTTTCCAATTCAATATGATGATGTTTGGTCTATGTATAAGAAGCATGTATCAACATATTGGACTGTAGAAGAGATTGATTTCTCAAAAGATGGAAAAGACTGGGATACTTTAACTCAAGATGAACAATACTTTATCAAAAATGTTCTAGCATTTTTTGCTGCTAGTGATGGTATAGTAAATGAAAATCTTGTATTAAATTTTATGTCTGAAATAAAAGTTCCAGAGGTTCTAGCATTTTATAGTTTTCAAAATGCTATTGAAACTGTTCATTCAGAAACTTATTCACTATTAATTGATACTTATATTAAAGATGAAATTGAAAAAAATAGATTGTTAAATGCTGTTGAAACTATTCCATGTATTAAGAAGAAAGCTGATTGGGCTATGAAATGGATTAATAGCACTGATGATAATTTTGCTACTAGATTGATTGCTTTCGCATGCATTGAGGGTATATTCTTCTCTGGTGCTTTCTGTTCAATTTATTGGCTTAAAGAAAGAGGAATAATGCATGGTTTAACTTTTAGTAATGAACTTATTAGCAGAGATGAATCTCTTCATACCGAATTTGCCATATTACTTTATTCGCATATCGTAAATAAACTAAGTGAAGAAAAAGTACATGAAATTATTAAAGATGCTGTTACTATTGAAAAAGAATTTATTATAGAAAGTCTTCCATGCCGTTTATTAGGTATGAATAGTGAATTAATGTCTCAATACATAGAGTTCGTTAGTGATAGAATTGCTGTTCAACTTGGTTACAATAAAATTTATAATATTGTTAATCCTTTTGACTTTATGGATCGCATAGGTCTAGAAGACAAACAAAACTTCTTTGAAGTTCGTGTAAGTAATTATAGCAAAGCAGAATTACATAATACCGAAAACAGCACCTTGGAATTTGATATGACTGACGATTTCTAAAGTTTATTAAAATCTATATAATATATTGCTTGTAAAAAAGCATCTGCTAAATCATCCTTCTTTTTGTGATTATTAAAATATTCATTATTTTTACTATCTTTTAATCTATCAATTAATATTTTATCAGTATATAATATAGCAAATTTTTTATTTCTGGTATATTTGCTTTTTATCGCATTAATTTCAGTATTGTAATTAATTTCATTAAAATTTCTTCCAACTTTTAATTTATTACCAGCATTTATAAATTTAATCAATTTTATTTCTCTATTTAACATTATTTTTTGATATTGAAAATAAGAAAATAATATCATTTGAACTGATTTCATTACTGGATTTTTTAATACAGGTTGATTTTCTAATAATACTATATCTATATCATAACTATAAAATTCTTTATTTAAATGTTCATACATTCTCTTGGTTAATTCATCTAATGGAAATCCTTTACATTTCTCATTTTTATCTAATAATGGTATAATATTCCATTTAATTATTGTTATATCACTATTATCTTCAGTATTATATTTTAATATACAATACGCTAAATTTTTAATACCTATATCAAATGATAATAACATCTAATAAAATTTTATTAAATTTTATATAAAATTTTAAAATGTGAATATATATAATATACTTAAAATATTTTTAAGTGTCTTTAAAACTTATAATACGGTTTCACAAGTTCAATACCATATATATCATCATAAAATTTCATATTTAAAATAAATTAATTTAATTTTAAAAAATAAATAATGGATAATACTTTATATGATAATTTACCTTCAAGAAAAGTATCATTTAAAGAACCTAATAAAAAATTATCAAATATTGATGGATATGAAAAGATTTTATTTTATAATAATGAATATTATGATGTTGTAAAAGATGAATATAAATTAGTTAAATTTTATGGAAATAATTATTATCTTGTTAAAATTAATGATTATGAAGAAAGATTATTTAATAATAAATGGTATATCATTAATAAATTCAAAAAATTTACTAAAAAAAATAGTAAAAAAATTTAATTAAAAATATAGAAATCAAAAAACATTATAAATAAATTAGAGAGGAAACGAACATAATTAATTTTTTAATAAAACTAATAAATTTTTAAAAGATAAATTACTATTATCTAAGTTATTTTTCAGTATTAAACCTACCTTTTTCCAATATTTATCATTATCAAATTTTTTATTATTATTTTCAGCATAGGTATATCTTATATTTAAGAATTTGTAATATTTACTATAAAAACCTTCTAATGTTGATGAATGTTTAATATTTAATATATTTTCAATAACTGGATAGTAAGTTTTTATAACATGTTTTGGTATATTTCTTAAATAATCTATTTGATTTATCTTATTATATATTGGTGATAATATTTGATATTTTTTTTCTATTAAATTATTTTTTATATCATCAAATAACATTATATATTTCAATTCATTTTCATTTTTTAATCCATATTTTCTCTTTAGTGATTTAAATATTTGTGGTCTTACAATATTTAAAGATTTTTTAAATTGATTATTTTTTTTTATTATACTATCTCTAGTTAATAAAGGTTTATTAAATTTAAAATCTACTATTTTCTCTAATCTTGGTATAACATATTTAGCCCATTTATCATCACTAGCAGTATAAACAAAAACTTCTAGATTATTATAATTTTTTGTTAATTTTAAAAATTTATCTAAATATTTTCTAGTTATACTTTTTAATTCATCATTTATATTTGTCATTCTTAATTTTTTTTTATCTAAACTTTGTAATTCAAGATTTATTGAATTTAATATATAATGTTCCTCACTTTGAGGACTTATATTTCCTATCATTGTTCTATCTAAATCTAATAATAATACTATTGGTTTTATACCATTACTCGCAATTACTCTTGACATACTATTAATTAATATAAATAATATTATTATGATAAAAAATAATATGATTATCATAACAAATCTATCCATTTTATTTATATAAAATTTTTTAACTAAAATTTTTTATATAAAATTTTTTAACTAAAATTTTTTATTAAATTTTTTCTAAATCTAATTTAAGATTTTTAAATTCATTTAATAATTCATTAATTTCATATTGTCTAATTTTCATATCATTATCATCTTGATTTATATTATAAATATCATTATTACCATTTGATATATTTTTTTGTATATTTTTTATAGCAATATTTGTAAATCTTTCTAGGTTTTTATAACAATTTTTAATAGGTATTTTTGTGTAACATATATTAATATATTCTGTTTCACAACCTACTAAATTTGATGTATCTATATAGCATAATTTATTCCAAAAATTAACAGCAGATTTATTCCATTTTTTTTTTAGTAAAATATTTTTCATACCATTTACAATAGTTTTTATATTACTTCTAAGATTTACAGAATTATTATTATATTTATAATGACCATTTAAATCATATTGATTTATATAAGATTGATAAATTTTATATTTCAAATTATCTTTACAATCAGTATGCTTCTCAATGATATATACATGACCAGGAAACCATTCATAATCCTTTGACATATCTAATTTTGATTTTCTTTTCTTTTTTTTCATCTTTGTATGCGTCATTAATACATAATAAAAAAATCTAGTATTTGTTTCTGGAATTTTAATATCTTTATCTAAATCATCTAGAATTCTTTTTTTCTCTTCCATAGTATCTAAATTTTGTTCTCTTATTGTATTAAATCTGTTATTTATATTATCTGTATCACAATAATCAACATTCTGTTTAATGTATATCTTTTCTGATAAAATATATACTAACATTACAGCAGTATTTAAACATTTGGTAGTCTTTAATTTCATATTGTAATCTGTAATTTCTATTGATAAATACTGAAATATAGCAACTAAATATTTTAATATTAATGTAATTACATTACAATCACTTAAACATCCACTCTCATCTTTACTGAATTTGTTAGATTTGTTGGATTTGTTAGATTTGTTAGATATAGTTTTAGTAGTTTTATTTATTTTAGTAGTATTTATTTTAGTTGTTTTTGTTTTAGTTGTTTTTGTTTTAGTTGTTTTTGTTTTAGTTTTATTTTTATTATCTTTCTTATTTGATTTATTTTTAGTATCATTCATTATTACATTAAATTAACAAAAATAAAATATATTTTATTATTAAAATGTTTGGTATTATATTTTCATTAAAGAATATTATTATATTTTTATCTGTAATTGGATTGATGTCAATTACAATGAATTCTCTAGAAACCTTTAAAAGTAAAGCAGATAGTAATTCAAAAGATAAATTTACTCAAAAAGATGAAGAAATGTATGAGAATGTAGCAAATTTAAAAGAAAAATTTGCTAATTTAGAAGGCATCATTAATAAGACAAATGAATTATTACAACAACAATTACAATTACAAAGACAGCAAGAATCTAATTTTACAAATAATAAAGAACCAGATGTTGATGAAGAATATGAAAATAAAAGAAGAACTAAATTAGTCCAAAAATTTTCACAAAAAAGGAAAAATAAAAAAAATCGTCATAATGAAGAATTTACTGAAAAATTTAGTGGTTATAATTCAAACAAAAATCAAGATTTTATGCTATTGGATTAATTTTGTATTAATTTTATATCTTTAAGTTGAATTATTTTATAATATTAATTAAAAATGAAAGTTATTAAAACAAGTAAAAAACATTATTATATGTTTAATAATAATAATAAAAAAATAAGAATTTCTAAAAAAGATTATGATGTAATCAAATCAAATAAGTCAAATAAATCTAATAAATTTAATAAATCTAATAAATCTAAAAAGATAAAAGGGGGTTTTAGAGATATTGAAAAAAGATTAAAAATAAATAAAAAAGTTTATAATCATTTAGAAAAAAATAGAATTATAGATAGTAATGAGATAATAAAAAATATAGTATTGAATGAAGTTGGTGATATAGCAAATGTTCAATCTATAAAATCTTTTTATTTTTATTCACATTTATTTAATAAATATCCAGATATCTCGCCAATATATATACCAGATGAAATAGCTAATGAAATTATGTTAAAAAATAGAATTAATCCACCTCTTTTTAAAAATTTTTTTGAAATTCATGTTGTTGTTGATAATAATTATAATATTGTAGAAAATAATATAAAAACATTTGGCGAAAAAACTATTAATTTTAGATTAGGAGATGGAGCACAAATTATAGATGATGATATTTTAAATGAAGATAATATCTTTAGAAGATTTTTAGACATATTATATTATTCTTTAAATGTAAAATTAACAAATATATGGAGTAATATAATGGGTATATTTAAATCTTATAAAAAATTTATAATAATACCAGTTCAATTTTCGTTTTTAGAAGGTTCTGGTCATCAATGTATTATTTTATTTGATATTTATAATCATTTTATTTATCCATTTGATCCAAATAACATTCATAATGATTCATTAATATATAAGATAGCAAAAGATATTAAAGAATTATTTGAATTAGAACATTACACATTAATAAGTTCAAATAAGATTTGTGGAGATGTTGAAATGACACAAAGTGCTATTAATACTAATATTTGGAAATATAAATGTCCATTAAGTGGATATAGATGTGATTTAGGTTCTGGTTATTGTGTTCAAACAACATTTTTTTATCTTACTTTTATTATGAATAATTATGATTATATTAATGAAAAAAGAGAATTATTATCAGAATTTTTACAAATATTAACATTAAGTGATAAAGATACTACTAAAATGAATGTTAATGAATTTGGTAATTATTTAAATAATAGTGGTATAGATATAGATTCTAATATTAATGATATCATAAATGTATATCATATTTATCAATATTATGAAATAAAAAATTGGTTAAATTATAATGGTATAAATCCTAATACTATTAATTCTAAACAATAGATTAATTATATATTTTATCATTTTTATTTTTTTTTTATCATATCTTTAAGTTGAATTATTTTGTTATATAATTTTGAAGAATACCAGCTTTTCTATCTTCTGGTTTAATATATTTAATTCCTAAAAATTTAAATATATCTTCTTCAGTTTCAAATAATTTTCCATTATTATCTACAAATTTTTTATCTTTTTTAAATCCATATTCATTTAATGAATATCCTTTGGTTATAGCAAAATTTCTCATTTCAACATTAAACTGACCACTACCAGTAAAATATAATAAGGCAAATGGATAATTCTCTTTTCTTGTATATATCATATCTAATCTTCTGTGAGTTTTATGTCTTGGTAACTTACAAATCCCCATAAACTTTTTATCCCCTTTTGCTAATGTTTCTGTTATATATTTATCATTTGTTAAACTACTAATAATAGTATTAAATAAATTATTATCATCATTTTTAGTAGTACATAAAACATCAATATCACCGCTATTTTTTTCTAACCTTCTATACGAACCAGTAACTTCATATATGAGTTCATTATTTTTATCAATTTTACTTATAAAATTAATTATGAAATCTTCATGACTTTTCATTTCTTTACGAGGTATTCTTTTCAATAAATCTTCATAATATTTTAAACCTAATTTTTGCTTATCATTTAATATATCTTCATTATCTTCTAATGTTTTTCTTAAATTATCTATAGTTGTAATATTATGTTTATTTACTAATTCATTTGCTTTACTTGGTCCTATACCATATATGTTTGATAAATCTTTTAAAATATTTACATCATTACTAATATCTTTAACTTGTGAAATTTCACCAGTTTTAATAAGTTCAATAATTTTTTGACGAATACTACCTTTCGCTAATCCAGAAATTTTATCTAAATCCTCAATAGATTTAATTTCACCATCGAATTCTTTGATTGCTAGAATTGCTTTTTGATAAGCACGAACACGAAAAGTTTCCTTTTTTGCTTTTTTGTCTTGTTCTAATAATTTAAGTTGTTCTAAAATTTTACCTTTATAGTCCATCTTTTACTTACTAAAATAGAATATAAAATCACATTTTATCTTGTTATGATTTATAATGTTATAAAAAGTAATCCAAACTAAAATGTGAACCTAATCTGGAGATGAAAAATGTTATCATATTACTAATACTTGGCTAATACATAATAGTTAATTGGTCTAAGTTAATAATGGATTCATTAGATGAACCTTTATTAGTTGGTTCAGCATCGCAAATCCATGAAACACCATCAATATTTTATCAGATTTTACACATTGCTGATGTATCAACATGGTATCATAGACAAGCATTAGATGAATTAGAATTTTTACTACGTGAAATATCGGGATATGAAATAAATTCATTAGTTTCAAAAAAACTTAGTTTGTTTATAGAAGATACTTTAAATATTTATTTGGTTATGAAAAATTATATACATAATGGAGGTTGTCATACAAAAACTCATATTATGATTACTAAAAATTTTGATATTTTTGATGATTTTAATGAACTTAACAGAGATTTATATTTAAAAGATTTATTATCAATTCAAGAGAACAAAAATAAAGAAGATATAAATATGTTATTTATGTTTAATTTCTCTTCTTATGATTCTTTCTTAAAATTTAATTTACTAAATTATGAAGTTAATATTTATAAATATCTAAATCAACTTATATCTTTAGATAATAATTATGTAAATATTAGAATTTATGACATCTATGAAAATGATGTAACGCATAGCGTTATTGATAAAATAAAATTAATAGATGAAATTAAATATAATAATAAAACATCAAATTCTAATAATGTTAAAACAACAATATAGATAACAATATAAAATAGATTTATAAAAAATATAAAAATGATAAAATTTTTTTATTAATTTTAAACTAAATATTTATTAAAATAAATGAAATCTACTAGTTCTTCTTTAGATATTAATAATAAATATATCAAAAGAAAAGATGGGTATTATTATAAAAAAACTAAAAAAGGGTTAAAACGAATACCAAAAGAAGAGTATATGAAAGCTATGAATAAATATGGAGGTGCTCCTAAAAGAGCAAGAAATAATTCTAATAATTCTAATGATATTAATAAACTAATTAAAGAAATTAAAGGTATTGAATTTGATGATATAATTATGAGTATGAAATATACAATAAGTGAATATTTAGAGGAAGATGAAAATAATTTTATTATAAGGACTAAAACACAAAGTGGAAATTATGTATATACAGGGGATTCAATATCATATATAAATGATAGAGATTTAATTAAATATTATCCAAGTGGATTTAATGTAAATAGTCAATATTTACAAAATAACTTATATAAGATACATAAAGAAGGTAAAAGATCTGTAGAAAAAAAAACAGCTGATTTTTATCAAACATATTGGAATCCACAACATACAACGCAAGAATCAAGAAATGAATATCATGATCATGGAGAATATTATAAAGAATCATATCGTACCGAAGAAGAGCAAAAAGAAAATGAAGTTAAAGAAGATATATTAGTTCCTCTAAAGAAAATAGAATATGATGAATTTTATAAATGTAATGAAGATGATAGTATAGATTTTACAAAAGTATATATTAAAACTACTGCATATAAACAAATGATTATAAAACCAGAATGGTTATATGGAAAAAGAAAATTTGATAAATTTAAAGATAATAATATTGGTTATAGAATATTTAATATAATAGATACTGGAACAACTATAGATAATATTGCATCTAAACAAGGATTTATATTTGGTGGTACAGATATAGGAGGTGCGCATTGTCAGTTTGATGATAAAAAACTATTTAGATTAGAACCTTTATTAAGTCATGAAATAAATAGTAATGGTTTTAGAACTAGAAAAAGACCTAGACCTATACCTGTATATGATAGAAGAATAGCATTAGGTGCTAATATGGGAATTAGAAGCGGTCCAGTTGCTAGAACAGCCGTATCTGGTAGAAGTGAACAAGAAACAATACAGATGCAAGAATATGGTAGTCAAACTGAAAATCAAACAGGGAGTCAAAATGAAAATCAAACTGAAAATAATAATTCTAATAATGGTTATAATAGTGATTATTATAGAAATAGAGATCCTAGTGATGCTTCTGCATTACCTCCCTTTTTAAGAAGACCTAATAGATAATTAAACTTTAATAAAAATTTAATAAAAATTTAATAAAATTCTTTAAGTGGATTATTTTCTATAATATCTTTAATTTTGAATTTAATCATCATTTTACCTTTGAAATCTGTTATAGCAAGATAATTTTTTAAATCATCTATATAGGATTTATATAAATTTATAGTATTATGAATAATATGTAATGTTTCTAAAAATATTTCATTCTCATAATTTTTATATATCATAAGTTTTCTCATTAAACCATTAAAATTAATAAAAATAAGTTCATTTTTAATTAAATTTATTATTATATTAATAATTCCTTTAAATTTCTTTTTATTTTTATTACTTTGACAAAAATCATCATATTCTAAAATATTTATATTATCATTAATTTTTAATAAAATTAATTCATCATTTTTGCTATCTAAAATATCAGCAATTTTATTATCTAAATATTTCTTTCTAGTGCTATTAATTATTATTTGCTTATATAAGTTAATATATAATAATACATAATTAGATTGTTTAAAAGATATTTCAATTAATTTATCAATTACTATTTTCCAATTATCTTCAGTTATATTAGTAATTATTTTATTTGATAAAGTATTATAATTACTTTCAGTAATTTTATTTAAATTACTTAGTAATATTTTATCATCAGTTTTTTTAACTATATCTTTTCTTATTGTATAATTTTTCTTTTTCTTATAATAATTATTATTTGTTTTTAAATTTTTAAAACAATTACAATTGTCTGTTATATTTTTGACTTTTTCTACTAGTTCTTTATCAATATCACTTAATTTAACTTTTTTTTGTATATTATAAAAAAAAGTTATATCAATAATACTCATTTAAAAGGTATTTAATTTATAATTTATTAGAATAGAATATTTAAATGAATTTAGTAAATAATAATTTAATAAGTAATGATATATCATTTATACTAAATTCAATAAAAAGAATTTATGAAATTTTAACTATCTATAAAGCAATCTTTATAGTCCATTCTAAGATTTATGATATTTTATTACATGAATTAGATAATGATTCGTACTCTGTAAGCACTCTTGAAAAATTTAGTGATTTTGAAAAAAATAAAACAAGAATTTTAATGATTAAAGATACTAATTTTTTAAATATAAACAAAATATATTGTAATATTCATTTTAAAGATACAATAAATTTAATATTATTTATAGATACTCCTAAATTTATAGATGATAACATTTTTAAAAGTTTATTATTATGTAACAATTTAGATTCATGTTCTATTTTAGAAATTTAATATAAATTTATTTATAATGTTCGTTTCCTCTCTAATTTTTATTTATTTTAAAAAAATTAAATTTAAATCTTTTCTTTATTTAAATAAATGATGAAAATTATGAAAAGATTAAATGTAAATTTACTACTAGTAGGATTATTAGTATTAATGGTATTATTTGGTTGTGGATGTATGTTGAAGAAAATGACAACTGAAGGATTTACATCACCAGAAGGTAATGTTCCACAGGGTTATGGTGGTAAAAGAATTGCTTTTGTTTTAGCATCATGGTGCGGTCATTGTAAAT
>Ga0233438_10000850_pt1 | contig 36458 bp, 30 predicted proteins | sample SI_123_September_FD_182720 | JGI IMG/M metagenome (GOLD analysis project Ga0233438, IMG submission 182720) | Seawater microbial communities from Saanich Inlet, British Columbia, Canada - SI_123_September2016_10_MG | ecosystem: Environmental > Aquatic > Marine > Inlet | place: Canada: British...
TATACAACTCATTTCTATTCCCACAACTATTTCTCAATAAAAAATTAAACCTTTTTTAAAACATCAACTCAAATCACTCTAAACATGAAACTTATAACACCAAAAAAAAATAAAAAAATGGGAGGAAAATACTAGAGCTAATAATACACATGAAACAAAAAGAATATTTTACAAAAAATAGAATATATAAAATAAGAAGAATTACTCAAAAAATAGATTCTAAAGTCGCGAAATAATCTCTATTTCTTATTTCTTTTCATTTTAGAAAACATCAATTTGTATTTTTCTACATCGATATTTGCTTTCTTTTTTAAAATAATATCAGAAAAATCGAAAGTAAGTTTTGTTTTTTTAGTTTCTAAAAGACCATCTCTATATGCTCTTTGTAATATATCTTCTATTAAAAAGTCTTCATTTATATTTTCAGGATCATATTCATCCTTTAAAGAAAGCTTAAAGAGGTTAGCAGTTGTATTATACCAAAAAGCTTTCCAACCACTTCTTAACTCCTTTATATTATTAAAAACAGTTTCTCCTGTTTGACGATAAATCAATTTAATTAAAATACGACCTTCCGTTTTTGTCATTTTTTTAATTTGATCGGTAAATTCACCTTCAATATACTTTTGAACTTGTTTAATGTATTTTCTCTTTTTGCTTTTAGATTCTATTCTATTAAGCCTTAAATTTAATGAATCTAATCTTTTAGATGCTAAAATTGCGTACGGATATGCCTTAAAAACCTTTCTTCTAAACCATAAATAATAACGAATATCATCTTTTGACTGAAATTTTTGTCTTGGTAATAACGCAAACTCATTCAGCTTAAAAGTTACACTATCTCCAGGTTTCACAAAAATATAGTCATCAATATTATGAGGAAGACTATCCAACACCTCTTTCTTTTGAGAAAAAACTGTCAACGAAACAAATATTATGTATATGTATAGTATTTTTTTCAAACCTTTAATTAATAATCATTAATTGAGCCAAAGTTTTTTAGGCGATTGAATCTATAAAATCTTGTTCTGAGATAATAGCTATACCTAAATTTTCTGCTTTTACCAATTTTGAAGGGCCCATATTATCACCAGCAACAATAAAATTTGTTTTCTTAGAAATTGAGGAACTTATTTTACCTCCGTTATCTTCAATTGTTTTTTTAAGCTCTGTTCTGCTCATTTGGTGAAAAACTCCAGAAACTACAAATATTTGACCTTTTAATTTATCTGTTTGATTTTTTAAGCTTTCTTCAGAAACAGATAATTGAATACCTACTTCTTTTAAACGATTTATCAATTGTACGCTAGTTAAATTAGATGAGAAATCGATAATACTTTGTGCGATTCTATCACCAATTTCATCTACAGATATTAGAGTTTCAAAATCTGCTGCCATTAAATTGTCTATAGATTTGAAATGTTTTGCCAATTTTTTAGCTACAGTTTCACCAACAAAACGAATTCCTAAAGCAAATAATACTTTTTCAAACGGAATTTCTTTCGACTTTATAATTCCTTCAATCAAATTTTGTGCAGATTTCTCAGCTATTCTCTCTAAAGGCAAAACTTTCTCCACAGTTAAATCATATAAATCTGCGTAATTCTGAATTAAGCCTTCCTTTCTTAATAAATCTACAGTTTCTCCCCCTAAGCCATCAATATCCATAGCTTTTCTAGATATAAAATGCTGAATTCTACCTGTTATTTGAGGGGCACATCCAAATTCATTAGGACAATAATGTTTTACATCACCTTCTGTTCTTATTAATTGTGTTTTACATTCAGGACAATTAGCTGCATAAACTGTTACCTCAGAGTTTTTAGGACGCTTAGAAAAATCAACTCCTACTATTTTAGGAATGATCTCTCCACCTTTTTCTACAAAAACTGTATCATCTACTCTAATATCTAACTTTTTTATTTGATCTGCATTATGCAAAGAAGCCCTTTTAACGGTTGTACCTGCCAATTGAACTGGCTCTAAATTTGCGACAGGTGTAATTGCACCTGTTCTACCCACTTGATAGGTAATTTCATTTAACAGTGTAGCTTCTTGCTCAGCTTTAAATTTATAAGCAATAGCCCATCTTGGAGCTTTTGATGTATATCCTAATTCTTCTTGATGTTGTAAATTATTTACTTTTATAACAATACCATCTGTTTCATAAGGCAAATCATGTCTTTTTGCATCCCAAAGATTTACAAAGTCGAAAACTTCATCAATAGAGTTTACTAGTTTTATAGTCTCCGGGACTTTAAAACCTACGTTTCTTGCTTGCTCTAAACTTTCAAAATGAGTTTGATATTTTCTTTCTGATGTAACCACCTGATACAATAAACAGTCTAAAGGTCTTTTTGCAACTTCTGTACTGTCTTGTAATTTTAAACTCCCACTTGCTGTATTTCTTGGGTTTCTGTATTCTTCTTCTCCATTAGCAACTCTTTCTATATTCATTTTATTAAAACCATCTAAAGGCAAAATAATTTCTCCACGCATTTGGAAATTGCTAACAAAGTCTTTTTGAATAGTTAAAGGAATTGATAAAATGGTTTTAATATTATTGGTTACTTCATCACCCTGGAAACCATCACCTCTTGTAACTGCTTTTACAAACTGACCATTTTTATAAGTTAAGTTTATTGATGCTCCATCATATTTTAATTCGCAAGTGTAAGATAGTTCTGATGTACCTAATATTTTCTGAATACGTTTTTCCCAATCTAATAAATCTTCTTTTGAATAAGAATTATCTAAAGAATACATTCTATTCTTATGAACAACAGTTTTGAAGTTTTTAGTAATGGTACCTCCTACTCTTTGCGTTGGAGAATTCGCATCAAAAAAGATAGGGTTTTCTTGTTCTAACTTTTCTAGTTCTTTCAATTTTATATCGAACTCAAAATCGGAAATAGTAGCATTATCTAGTACATAATAATTGTAGTTATGTGCATTTAATTCGTTTCGTAATTCTATTATTTTTTCTTGAACATTCATATTCATAAAACTTTATTGCAATACTTTCTTTAATTCTTCAATTATTAGAAGATAAATACGCTATAAAAATACGCAATTTTTCTACAGCTAACCTCTTACAATTCTTTAAGAATTTATTATCTAAGCCAAGAATTTTATGGAACTTTCGATTTAGATATTTGAAAGTATTGATTTAAAAGAACTAAGAAACTAAAAAAGCAAATTATTCTAAAAGTAAAAACCCAAAACAATTTGTTTTGGGTTTTTACTTTTTATATAATTACTACTAATAATAAGTAAATCTTCTAACTTTTGCAATATGTTTTGCCAAACGCATTACTTGATGAGAATATCCATACTCATTGTCATACCATATATAAATTACAATAGAATCTCCATCTGTAACAGTTGCTTTACTATCAAAAATTGATGGTGCTGTAGAACCAATAATATCTGAAGAAACCAATTCGTTATCTAAAGAGTATTTAATTTGTTCTACTAAATCACCTTCTAAAGCGTTTTGTTTTAAAATTGCATTAATAACATCTGTTGTAACAGGTCTTCTTAATTGTAAATTTAATATTGCTAAAGATCCATTTGGTACAGGAACACGAATTGCATTAGAAGTTAATTTACCTTCTAAAGCTGGTAATGCTTTTGCTACTGCTTTACCTGCACCAGTTTCTGTAATTACCATATTTAATGCTGCAGCTCTACCTCTTCTATACTTAGAGTGCATATTATCTACTAAATTCTGATCATTAGTATAAGCGTGAATTGTTTCTAAATGTCCTTTCTTAATCCCGAAGTTGTCTTCTAATACTTTTAAAACAGGTGTTATTGCATTAGTTGTACAAGATGCAGCAGAAAAAATATCAACTTTATCTGGGTCATTTTGTTTGTGATTAACTCCATGTACAATATTAGGTATTCCTTTACCAGGAGCGGTTAATAAAACTTTACTAGCTCCTTTTGCTTTTAAGTGTCTTGCTAAAGCAACGTCATCTCTAAAAGCACCTGTATTATCTATAATTAGAGCGTCGTTAATTTTATACGCTGTATAATCTATATCTTCTGGGTTTTTAGCAGAAATCATATGAACAGTAGTACCATTTATAATTAAAGCTTTGTTTTCTAAATCTGTTTGCACAGTTCCTAAAAAATCTCCATGAACAGAGTCTATGCTTAATAAAGAGGCTCTTTTATCTAAAACTGCCTGAGTAATTTCTCCACGAGTTACAACAGCTCTTAATCTTAATTGAGAACCTTTACCCATTTTTGTCATTAACTCTCTTGCTAATAATCTACCAATTCTACCAAAACCATACAATACGACATCTTTTGGAGTTATATTTTTTGCTTCAGTTACATTCTGTAATTGTTTTTTTACAAAGGCAACTTTGTCTTCACAACCCTTAGGATTTAAATGACATTCGTAAGCCAATTTACCAATATCTAATTTTGATGATGGCAAAGCTATTTTTTGTATAGCTCTTGCAATACTTAACGCATCTTGTATTGTAATTGGTTTGTTTACAAATTCTTTTGCATAATCAATTAGGTTTAAAACCTCACTAGCTCTTTTATCTACTAGCGGATTTCTAAAAAGTACAAGTTCAATAGATTTATCATACCATAAATCATTTACAATATTAATAAATTCCACAGTAGCTCTTCTCGTTTGTGCTTGTGAAGAAACTTCTTTTTCATAATCTAAAATTGATGACATAGTTGTATTGCTATTTTAAAATTTTTTGCAAAAGTATTTCTTTTTTTTAAAATACGAAATCGATTTCGTTAAAAGTTTAGTCTAAAAAAAATCCTGATGTTCACATCAGGATTTTTAATTTGATTTTTGAATCTTATCTTAAAACAATCTTCTCTATTTCTCCTTTAGGGTTTATCAACTCTAAAAATAAAGGTGTACCTCTATTTACCTTACTATTTTCTATTTTTCTTGTAGCTTCTGCAGCATTTGCTATTGATTTAGAGTTCACTTTTGTAATGATATAGCCTTCTGTTATTCCATAATAATTTAAAGTTCTATTATTATTTTGAATAATCTTTGCACCTCCTTTAATATCAAACTTCTTTTTTTCCTTAGCAGTTACATCCTTCAAAGAAATATTTAAAGTTCTTGAATTAAAAGTATCTTTTTTATTTAAGACTACTTTTTTTGTTATTAACTCCCCTTTTCTTTCTATAGTAACATCTACATAATCACCAGGTCTTTTAGCTGTTAACTGCCCTTTTAATTCAGAGAATTTGGAAATTTTTACATTGTTAATGCTTTTAATAATATCACCTTCTTTAAATTGATTGTTATGAGCACCCTCATCATAATATACCTTTCCAATTTTTACGCCTTCATCTTCATATCTATTGTCAATACCAATTCCTAAAATTGCTTCTTGCACTGCTCCAAACTCTAATAAATCATCAACAATTTTTTTGGCAATATTAGAAGGAACTGCGAAAGAATATCCTACAAATGAGCCTGTTCTAGATGATATTGCAGTATTAATACCTACCAATTCTCCTCTTGTATTTACCAAAGCTCCTCCACTATTACCTGGATTAACTGCTGCATCTGTTTGTATAAAAGATTCAATATTACCATTTCCTTCTAAATCTCTTCCCTTTGCACTTACAATACCTGCAGTTACTGTAGATGTTAAATTATATGGATTACCAACAGCCAAAACCCACTCCCCTATTTTTACACTATCTGAGTTAGTAAAAGGAGTATAAGGCAAGTCTATATCTGCTTCAATTTTTAATAAAGCTATGTCATTAATAGCATCTGAACCTATTAATTCTGCCTCATACTTTTTCTTATTATTTAAAGTAATTTCTATTGCACTTGCATTTTCTATTACGTGATTGTTTGTAACAATATAACCATCTGCAGAAATAATTACACCACTTCCTGTACCAACTTGTTCAAATTTTCTTGTACCATTTCCTGTACCAAAGAAAATATCTAAAGGACTTTGTTGCGTTTTAATCGTGGTATTTTTAACATGCACTACAGCATTTACTGTTTTTTCTGCTGCAATTGTAAAATCAATAGATGCTGTTTCTATTGAAGTCGAATTTGTGCTTAATGATGAATTATAATTTGCCTGTATTGTTGGCAAAGTAGCATATTGTAAATTATTTTGAACCAATGGCTCATTAAAAAGCATTTTATATCCTCCTAAAGTAAGAGCTCCTCCTAAAAATGCTATTCCTAAAAAACTGAAAAATTTCTTCATAATTTTAAATTTTAATAAAGTAAAAATACAATTTTAACATTTTCAAAAATTCTGTTTAACTTTGTTTTAACTGTTTTTAACCGTGTTTTAACATAACTAATTTTATACGTAAATCATTACCTTTGTTATATGAATTTACCTTTTTTAAAATATCAAGGAACAGGAAATGATTTTGTTATGATTGATAACAGAACAAAAATCTTTCCAAAAAAAAATACTGAAAAAATTTCACAAATTTGCAATAGACACTTTGGAATTGGTGCAGATGGTATTATACTTATAGAAGAGGATAAAGAGTATGATTTTAAAATGATATATTTTAATGCAGATGGTAGTGAAACTTTTTGTGGAAATGGAGCTAGATGTGCTGTAGCTTTTGCAAAACATTTAAAGATGATTACTGACAAAACTACTTTTATTGCAATTGATGGCTCTCATTTTGCTGAAATAAATAATGATCTAATTTCTTTACAAATGATAGATGTTAATGAAATTGAGGTTAAAGAAAATGCAGTATTTACATATACAGGTACACAGCATCATGTAGAACTGGTAGACTCTATAGATAATTATCCAGTATTTGAAAATGGTAAAAAAATAAGGTATTCTTATGCAAACTCGGGAAGCAATGTAAACTTTGTGCAACAAATAAATGAGAATACATTTAGAGTTAGAACTTATGAAAAAGGAGTTGAGAATGAAACTTTAGCTTGCGGAACCGGAGTAACAGCTGTTGCAATTGCCATGCACAAAACCAAGAAAACAAATAGTAATTTAATTTCTTTACCTGTAGAAGGAGGACATTTAAAAGTATCGTTTTCTGAAGAAAATGGTTCATATAAAAATATTTTTCTAAAAGGACCAGCTACATTTGTGTTTAAAGGAGAAATATCAATTTAATGAAAACACTAAAAGGTAATTCGGTTTTTTTAAGAGCTTTAGAGCCTGAAGATTTGGAGTATTTATTTGAAATTGAAAACAACGAAACTTTTTGGGAAGTTAGCCATACACAAACTCCATTTTCTAAATATGTCTTAAAACAATATTTAGAAAATGTGCATTTAGATGTTTTTGCAGCAAAACAGCTGCGTTTAATGATCGTAGATGCTTTAACTCTTAAAAATATAGGCTTAATTGATCTGTTTAATTTTAATCCGAAACATAAAAGAGCAGGAATTGGTATATTAATTGACCCAGCATTTCAACACAAAGGCTTTGCAAGTGAATCTTTAGAGTTACTTATCAAGTATACTTTTTCTCATTTAGAACTGCATCAACTTTATGCAAATATTACTAGTGACAATACTAAAAGTATTAAGTTGTTTGAAAGTAAAAACTTTACTAAGGTTGGTGTAAAAAAAGACTGGATTTCATCTCAAGGAAATTTTAAAGATGAAATTTTATACCAATTGATAAATGATTAGTTTTGTTAAAATTTAAGATTATTACAATTTGAAAAAGAAAATAGCCATTATAGCTGCAATTACTTTTATAGGTTTAGCTTTAGTTGTATTTACTTACTATCAAAACATTTTTGGTGAAGCTATAAAGAAAGAAACTGTTCTTTTTGTTAATGAAACTGATAACTTAATTGATATAAATAAGAAAATTGCTCCTATTTCTAATAGACCTAATTACTTTTTGTGGTTGGCCTCAAAAAAAAGTTTTACCAAAGTAAAATCTGGTAGATACATATTAAGTAAAGGCATGTCTAATAATGATTTAGTGAATATGCTAAGAATTGGAAATCAAACTGCAGTAAGTGTATCTTTTAATAATCAAGATACTCTTGAAAAGTTTGCAGGAAGAATTGCAGAACAAATTGCTACAGATTCAATTGCTATTTTAAATTCCTTTAAAAATGAACAATTTTTAAAGGAGAATAATCTAACAGAAAAATCTGTTCTACAAATTTGCATACCTAATAGTTATGAATTCTATTGGACAGTTTCAGCTGATCAGTTTAGAGATAAATTATTAACTGAATATAACCGATTTTGGAATAAGAATAGATTAGCAAAAGCTAAAGCTTTAAACATGACACAATCTGAAGTAATTACCCTAGCTTCTATTGTACAGAAAGAAACAACAAAAAAAATTGAAAGACCAATTGTAGCTGGTTTATATATAAATAGATTAAAAAATAGTTGGCCTTTACAAGCAGATCCAACAGTTATTTATGCTATAAAAGAAGTTAAAGGTCAAGATTTTGTTGTAAAACGTGTTTTAAATGTTGATTTAGAAATTAACACACCTTACAATACTTATAAAAACAGAGGCTTACCTCCTACTTTAATTAGTATGCCAGACATTTCGTCTATAGATGCAGTTTTAAACTATAAAAAACATAATTACTACTATATGTGTGTTGATATAGAGAATTTTGGATATCATAAATTCGCAAATAGCTTGACTCAACATAACAGAAATGCAAGAAAATATCAGGCTTGGCTAAATAAAAACGGCGTAAATAGATAAGTATTTATCAAATCGATCTAAATATTTATGTTTTATTAGATTATTCTTAAGTGTAAAGGATATGATTACTACAAAGTCTTAATAAAAGCACTTTTATACAGTATTATACACAATTTTTACAAAATTAATCTATTGATTATCAGTGTTTTTAAAAAATAACTTTAAATTTGCAACCGCAAAACAAAGATTATTATGATCGAAAAGTTTTTATTTTTAATAAGTATAACTTTAATACTCTTAGTGATTACTGAAGAAACTGAAAAGAAAAACCTTATTGAAGCAGATACAAATCCTATCTATGTAGACTATAACATCCCTTATTTGCAAAAAAACTTTGTGGCTTTTAAAGAGGCAGTTGCTTTTAAAGAGTCTCAAGGAAAATATAAAGTAATCAACACTTTAGGTTATTTAGGTAAATATCAGTTTGGAAGAACTACTCTAGAACGCTTTAGAATATATAATACAAAAGCTTTTTTAAACAATCCTGAGCAACAAGAAAAAGCATTTATTGCTTTATGTAGCGTAAATAAATGGATTCTTAGAAAAGACATTAAACGTTCTGTTGGAAAAACTATTAACGGAATTAAAATTACAGAATCTGGAATTTTAGCTTCAGCACATTTAAGTGGTGCAGGAAATGTGAAAAAATTTTTAAGAAGTAATGGAAATGTACATTTTAAAGATGCATACGGAGCAACGATACAAATGTATATGAAAAAATTCTCTGGTTATGATGTTAGCTTTATTAAAGCTAATAGAAAAGCAAAAGTATAATTACTATTTCTGAATTATAAAAATAGCAGGCTTTTTGTGTAAATCTGGCTGTAGGCCTTTCCAATCTTTTATAGAATGTGTTTTAATATATTCACTAGGTAAAGTAATATCTGCAGCAATACATAAAGATGTACTTGGTGATAAAGTGGCTTTTAAATCTGTTAACATTTTTTCATTCCTGTAAGGTGTTTCAATAAAAATTTGAGCTTGATCTTTATCTAAAGAAAGTTTTTCTAAATCTTTAATTGCCCTTTTACGTTCTCCTTTATCAATAGGTAAATAACCATTAAAAGCAAAGCTTTGTCCATTCATACCAGAACTCATCATTGCCATTAAAATAGAGCTAGGCCCAACTAGGGGCACAACTTGAATGTTCTTTTCATGTGCCAGCTTCACTATAGTTGCTCCTGGATCTGCGATGGCTGGAACCCCTGCTTCAGATAACAAACCTACGCTAAAACCTTGAGCACAAATATCTAAATACGTTTGAGTTTCTTCTTCTACAGCGTATTTATCTAACAACTTTATAGTTAAATTTGGTTGTGGTTTTTTTGGTGTAATTTTTTTAATAAAACGTCTTGCTGATTTTTCATTTTCTACAACGTAATAATCTATTTGCTCTACTACCTTTTTAACAGACAGTGGCATAACCTCTAAAGGTTCAGTTTCTCCTAAAGTAGTTGGTATTAAATAGAGTTTACCAATCATAGTAAATAAAATTTTTGATTAATTATAGTTTTGATGCTATTGCTGAACAAGCTTCATCTAACATATTATATACATTTTCAAAGCCATCATTCCCCCCATAATAAGGATCTGGAACTGATAAATTTTGTAAAGTTTCAGACTCATTCAAAATCAAATGAACTTTAACCTCATCTTCACAATTTCTAGCAAGACTTAAAATATTTTGATAATTGCTTTCATCCATAGCATAAATGAAGTCAAATTTATCAAAATCTTCAACGATAAACTTTATTGCTCTTTGGTTTGTAATATCGATATCATATTTCTGTGCAACCTTAATTGAACGTTCGTCTGGTAAATTGCCAACATGATATGCTGCGGTTCCTGCAGAGTCTACAAAAACATCTTTTGAATTAATTTTAGATTTTAAAATTCCTTCTGCCAAAGGTGAACGACAAATATTCCCTAGACAAACCATGAGTAATTTAGTCATGATAAAGATTTAGAAGGTTAACTTCTTAGTAAGATCGTCTACGTATTTTTTAAACTGCTTATCTGTTTCTGTAAGATTATCTACAGTTTTACAAGCATGTAAAACAGTTGCATGATCTCTTTGCCCTATTTGATTACCAATACTCGCTAAAGAAGTTTTAGTTAATCTCTTCGCAAAAAACATGGCTAATTGACGTGCTTGAACAATATGACGTTTTCTTGTTTTAGATTGTAATGTAGCTACGTCCATATCAAAGTACTTAGAGACTTCTTTTTGAATGTAGTCTATAGATACCTCTTTTTTAGTATTCTTAACAAACTTATCTACAATCTGTTTTGCCAACTCTATAGAAAATTCTCTTCTGTTAAAAGATGCTTGTGCTATCATAGAAATAATAACACCTTCTAATTCTCTTACATTAGATTTTATATTCTTAGCAATATATTCAATAATTTCTTCTGGCATTTCTACACCATCTCTAAACAATTTGTTTTGAAGAATAGAGATTCTAGTTTCATAGTCTGGTGCTTGTAATTCTGCTGACAATCCCCATTTAAAACGAGATAATAAACGTTGCTCTATGTCTTGCATATCTACAGGCGCTTTATCTGATGTCAAAATAACCTGCTTTCCATTTTGGTGTAAGTGATTAAATATATGAAAAAACACATCTTGTGTTCCTGCTTTACCAGATAAGAACTGAACGTCATCTATAATTAATACATCTATCATTTGATAGAAATGAATAAAATCATTTCTTGTATTCGATTTTACAGAATCGATAAATTGTTGTGTGAATTTTTCTGAAGATATATATAAAACAGTCTTGTCTGGATATTTGTCTTTAATATCTACACCTATGGAGTGTGATAAATGTGTTTTTCCTAACCCTACACCTCCATAAATTAATAAGGGATTGAATGATGTTCCACCTGGCTTATTTGCAACAGCCATTCCTGCAGAACGTGCCAAACGATTAGAATCTCCTTCTACAAAATTAGCAAAACTATAATTTGGATTCAACTGAGACTCAATCTTTACTTTTTGTAAACCAGGAATTATAAATGGATTTCTTAATTCTCTTTTATTAGATTCTAAAGGGACAGTAATTTTTTGTGGCTTTAAGGGATCTCTATTAGAACTTGGTATTTTAACAGTTTGAGGCCTATTGCTACTGTAATTATTTTCCATCTTTACGTCATAAATCAATTTGGCATCATTCCCTAATTGCCTTACTAACGCAACTCTTAATAACTTTATATAATGTTCTTCTAACCACTCGTAAAAAAATTTACTAGGTACTTGTATGGTAAGTGCTTCTCCAGAAAGTTTTACAGGTTTAATAGGCTCGAACCAAGTTTTATATGCTTGTGGTTTTATATTATCCTTTATGAAAGATAAACAGTCGGTCCAAACGGATTCAGGGGAATAACTCATTGGTTAATTGTCATTTTCTAAATTAAAAGTTTTTCTGGATAAGATCCTTTTCAATAGCCCTACAAAAATGTGAATAAAAAACAGTAAAAAAAAATGATTTCGCTATTGATTATTAATTATTTTTTACGTACAATCAGAATGAATGAAAAAAAAGAATAAATTGCAGCAATCAATTACAAAAACTAGAGTAAGATATTCAGAAACAGATCAAATGAGTGTAGTTTATCACGGAAATTATGCGCAATACTTTGAACTAGGCAGAACGGAATGGCTTAGGGATTTAGGTATTACCTATAAAAATATGGAAAAAAAAGGAATTATGTTACCTGTAATTTCTTTAACTTGTAATTTTAAGAAATCTGCTTTGTATGACGATCTTTTAAAAATTACTACTTCATTAGTAAAGAAACCAATGGTAAAAATTGAATTTATATATGAAATAAAAAATGAAGAAGATCAACTTATTTGTACCGGAAACTCTGTACTTGCTTTTATGGATATTAAAACGAATAAACCTATTAAATGTCCGGAGGATTTATTAATAAAACTAGGATTCTAATTTTAGAATATCAACTTTATATAAATTATCAAAAATATCAAAAATAGCTTTTGACTCTTTTTTTCTAACTGATACAACATATTCACAAGTTAAATCCATTTTTTGACTTATTAAATTGATGTTCTTTTCTTTTAAAACACGCATCACTTTATTCATCATATCATATTCGAAATTTAATTGATAAGAAACATCTATGGTTTTTTTAACAATTTCTGAGGCATCTAATGTAATTTGAGCAGATGTTTTATAAGCACTTATTAAACCACCCACTCCTAATTTTGTTCCACCAAAATAACGAACAACAACTATTAAAATATTAGTAACTTCAAAAGATTGAATTTGACCGTAAATAGGCATTCCTGCAGAATTATTAGGCTCTCCATCATCATTCACTCTATACTTAACATCTTTTGTTCCTATTTGATAGGCATAACAAAAATGACGAGCAGAATAATGTGTTTTTTTTACCCCCTCTAAACAGTCTTTTACATCCTCTTCATTAGTTACAGGAAACGAAAAACCAAAAAACTTACTGCTTCTTTCTTTAAATAAAGTTTCTTTTGTAGGTTCTAAAATGGTTTTATAACTGTCTGAACTCATTAAGCTAATGCCACAATTATGATTCCTAAAATAGCCAAAACTACACCTAACTTATTTTTTAAGGTAAACTGTTCTTTAAAAATTAGAATACCTACAAGTGTAGATATAATTACAATACCTACATTATTAATTGTAAAAAGTGTAGAACTTTCAAAACCTTCTGTTTGCAGCGCTTTTATTAAAAAGACTATAGAAAAGTAATTAGGTACACCAAGAATTAAACCTGCGATACAATTTTTAAATCCAAATTTCTCTTTCTTTCTTATTGTTTTTATAATAAGTATGATTCCTGCAAAAAAGGCTGCTATAGCAAAAAGACTTCCTGAAAAAATAGAAACATCTACTTTATCTACAAATTTAGTTTCTATATATTTTAATAAAGTGTCTATAGTACCTGACCCGAAAAAAAGTAAAATAGGGAATAATAACCCTGCATTTTTAGCAGCAATTCTACCCTCATTTACAGAGGTCAAATACACAGCTATTAACGCAATTACAATTCCTACTACTTTTAAAAGTGTTACTGATTCATTATAAAGAAAAACTCCAAAAAAAACAGGGATAACCACAGACATTTTGCCTGCTACAGAAGCTACTGAAACTCCATTTTTCTGTGCAGTCATAGCCATTACAAAAAAGATTGATACAAAAAGAGCTCCTAAAAATAACGCTCCTAAAAACCAAGGCTGATTTGGGATTTCACCTATTGAAAAATCTCTTTCTGCAAAAGAAAACCCTAAGATAAAAGCTACAATATAGTTGATGAAAATTGCCTTTAGTGTATCAATTTTATAAATACCAAAATATTTGAAAATTACAAATAGTCCAGTAGAAATTAATATGCTTAGTAATAAGTAAATCAAAGACTGTAGTTTTTAGTAAATAAATTTGTTACATCTTCTGTTTTAGGATCTAAATTCCAAACCTGAACACCTAAATTACTTGCAGAATCTGTATTCTCTTTTAAATCATCTACAAATAAAGTTTCAAATGGATTTAGATTATTTTGTTCTAAAACAAACTCATATATTTCTGAATCTGGTTTTCTAAAATGAATTTCGTGCGATAGATAAAATTGCTCAAAAGCATTTTTGAATTCGTTATAAAACTCAGTTCCTAAACTATTTTGAATCCATTTTATATGTAAATCATTGGTGTTACTCAATAAAAACAACCTATACTTTTTCCTTAATGATAATTCTTTAATGAAATCTAATCTTCTTTTTGGAAAATCCAGTAAAACTGCATTCCAAGCATTAACAAGTTCTTCTCTATTTAAATGAAATTTTAGCTCATAAAAATTAATGAATTCTTTTGTAGATATTAATCCTTTTTCATACTGATGATACACGTAAATCATATCCTCAGAAATTTCGGTAACCCCTAAAGCAGCCATTGCTTTATGTGTACCTTGTTTATCTAGGTTGATGAAGATATCACCAAAATCAAAAATTATGTTTTTAATCATTTATATATACTTTTAAAGTATTGTTTTTAATTTTTTGTTGGTGAGATAATTCCGCGTCAAACTCAGGACCTTTTATACCTTCTTTAAGTTCATGATCACCTTTAAAAACGATAGCCTCATCCCATAGGTTTTCATTTATAAAAGCTTGCAGAGTCTTTGCTCCTCCTTCAACAATTAAAGACTGAATTTTATGCATTTGCAAAACCGCTATAATTTGCTCAACCACATTAATCTGAAAATCAATCTGTTCAAAAATTATGTTTTTCTTCTTTAAAGTTGCATCGGATTTTTTGTTAGTAATAAAAATAGTTTTTACTGAATTATCAAAGACATGCAAAAATTTAGGTAGCCTTAAATTTTTATCTAAAACTATCCTTACAGGATTATTCCCTGACCAAGACCTAATATTTAATTTAGGGTTATCTGCAATTACAGTATTTGTACCTACTAAAATAGCGTTTTCTTTGCTTCTAAGCTTATGTACTATCTGTTGCGAATACTCATTTGAAATCCAAACAGGTTGCTGTTCTTCTTTATGATTTGGAGCTATAAAACCATCTTTAGATTCTGCCCATTTTAAAATTATATAAGGCCTTTTCTTATTTTGATTGATAAAAAAACGTTTATGATGTATTTTGCATTCCTCCTCTAAAGCACCTACTATCACTTTAATTCCTGCATTTTTTAATCTTTCAACACCTTTACCTGCAACCAAAGTATTAGTATCTAAAGTACCAATTACCACTTTTTTAAAGTTATGTTTTACAATTAGATTTGCACAAGGTGGAGTTTTACCAAAATGGGAACAAGGTTCTAAAGTAACATAAATTGTGGATCCTTTTAATAAGCTCTTATCTTTTACTGCATTAATTGCATTTACTTCTGCATGATTATTTCCGTAATTAGAAGTAAAACCTTCTGCAATTATTTTATTATCATGCACAATTACAGCACCAACAGAAGGGTTTGGTCTTGCAGTACCCAAACCATTTTTGGCAATTTGTAAACATCGTTTTATGTAAACTTCGTGATTAATAGCGTATTATATTTTTAATAAAAATGAACTAATTTCTAAAACAAACTTAAAAAATATAGCAGCTAATTTATCTAATATTTCTTTAAAAAATTAAGTAAATTGCTACAGCAAAAATACAGTATTAAATGACAAGTGAAGATTTTATCATTAGAGAAATTGAACCAGAAGATGATGTAGCTCTTGCTAAAGTTATTCGTGAAGTAATTCTAGAAATGGGAGCTCCAAAAATTGGTACAGCTTATGAAGATGAGGCTACAGATAACATGTACAAACAGTATCAAAAAACTAAAAGTAAATATTATGTGCTTACTCATAAGAACATCGTTGTTGGTGGTGCAGGTATTGCTCAGTTAGATGATTTTGAAGGAAACACTTGTGAACTTCAAAAAATGTATTTTTTACCTATTGTAAGAGGAAAAGGCTTAGGTACCATACTTATTAACCGATGTTTAGATAGAGCAAAAGAATTTGGATTTACTCATTGTTATCTTGAGACACTGCCATACATGAAAGCTGCTGTAAAATTATATAAACAAAACAATTTCAATCATTTAAAAGAACCATTAGGAAATACAGCACATTATAATTGTACAATATGGATGATTAAAGAGCTATAGTCTTTTAAAAAAATCTAATTATAATATATTTCCCCCTTACTTCTATTTTAAACCTTTATCATAAGCATGACATTAAAAGAATACAGATCTTTTTTTACCGAATCGTTACTTACGATTTATCCAAAAACAGAAATAGAGGCATTCTTGTATTTATTAATAGAGGAATATTTAGGACTAAATCGTATTGAATTTGTTTTAGAACCAAATTATGAAATAAAAGAAGAGAAAATACAGCTTTTAAATAAAGGATTGGAAAGGTTAAAAAAAGAGGAACCCATACAATACATTATTGGCCATACTGAATTTTTTGGATATTCTTTTATTGTAAATAAAAATACGCTAATCCCTAGACCTGAAACAGAAGAACTAGTTACATGGGTTTTAAATGAAATTGGCAAACCTGGTTTACATCAGGGGAAAATTAAAAGCATTTTAGATATCGGAACTGGCAGTGGATGCATTCCAATTTCAATTGCAAAAGAAAATAAAAACACAAATCTAACTGCAATTGATATTTCTGAAGAAGCTTTAAAAACTGCTCAAAAAAATGCAGAAAATAACAAAGTTACTATTCACTTTACTAAAGCAAATATTTTAACTGAAGCTAAACTAGACAAGCAATATGACATCATTATTTCTAATCCTCCCTATGTTAGAAATCTTGAGAAAAAAGAAATTAAAAACAACGTATTACTAAACGAACCCCACTTAGCTTTGTTTGTAGAGGATAAAAACCCTTTGATTTTTTATGATAAGATTGCAGATTTAGCTAAACAATATCTAACAAAAAAAGGAAAACTATTTTTTGAAATTAACCAATATTTAGGAGAAGAAACAAAGCAACTTTTAATTCAAAAAGGGTTTAAGAACATTGAACTTCGTAAAGATATTTTTAAAAATGATCGGATGATAAAAGCATCTCTTTAAATCATAAAAAAAGCCAATGAAAATTCATTGGCTTTTTTTTGCTTATTAATAATTTTACTTATTTAAATACATTTTACGTCTCGCATATAAATCGTAAAACTCATCGTCTTTTAAACTATCTATGAACAATATACTTTCTCCTGTAGACTTCATCTCTGGTCCTAGTTTCTTATTTACGTTTGGAAACTTATTAAATGAAAATACTGGCTGCTTAATTGCAAAACCATCTAACTGCGGATTAAAATCGAAATCAGTTACCTTCTTTTCGCCTAACATTACTTTTGTAGCATAGTTTACATAAGGTTCTTTATATGCTTTTGCTATAAAAGGCACAGTTCTAGATGCTCTAGGGTTTGCTTCAATAATATAGACTAAATCATCTTTAATGGCGAACTGAATGTTTATTAAGCCGACTGTTTTTAAAGCTCGTGCAATTGTATGTGTATGATCTTTAATTTGTTGCATTACAAATTCGCCTAAGTTAAATGCTGGTAATGTTGCATTAGAATCTCCTGAATGTATTCCACAAGGTTCTATGTGCTCCATAATTCCTATAATGTAAACATTACCCTCTGCATCACAAATTGCATCAGCTTCAGCCTCAATTGCACCATCTAAATAATGATCTAGCAATAATTTATTACCTGGCATTCTTCCTAATAAATCAACAACGTGCTCTACTAATTCTTCTTTATTGATGACAATTTTCATTCCTTGACCACCTAATACATAAGAAGGTCTTACTAAAATTGGAAAATCTAATTGATCTGCTAAAGTTAAAGCCTCATCTGCAGTTTCTGCAATACCAAACTCAGGATAAGGAATGTTATTTTCTTTTAACATTGATGAGAATCTACCTCTATCTTCTGCAATATCTAGTGCTTCAAAAGAAGTACCTATAATCTTAATTCCGTATTTTGTAAGTTTCTCTGCTAATTTTAAAGCAGTTTGCCCTCCTAACTGTACAATTACTCCTTCTGGTTTTTCATGACGAATAATGTCATAAATATGTTCCCAAAAAACTGGTTCAAAGTATAATTTATCTGCTGTATCAAAATCTGTAGAAACAGTTTCAGGGTTACAGTTAATCATTATAGTTTCATAACCACACTCAGCTGCTGCTAGAACTCCATGAACACAACAATAATCGAACTCAATTCCTTGCCCAATTCTGTTTGGTCCAGAACCTAAAACGATTACTTTCTTTTTATCTGAAACGATACTTTCGTTTGCAATGGTAACTTCTCCATCTGCAGTTTCTATTTCATTTTCGAAAGTTGAATAATAATAAGGTGTTTTTGCAGTAAATTCTGCAGCACAAGTATCTACTAACTTATAAACTCTTTGAATTTTAAGTTCTTCTCTCTTGCTATACACCTCACTTTCTAAACAATCTAGCATATGTGCTATTTGTCTATCTCCATACCCTTTTTGTTTCGCTTCTAACAATAAATCTCTTTCTATTGTATCAATAGTAAAGGTTGATATTTCTTTTTGTAGTTGAAATAACTCTTCATATTGCTTTAAATACCACATGTCTATTTTAGTGATATCGTAAATTTTACTTAGAGGTATTCCCATTGCAATTGCATCGTAAATTGCAAATACTCGATCCCAACTTGCGTTAGTTAATTTTTCTATAATTTGGTTATAGTTGGTATATCCTTTACCATCAGCTCCTAAACCATTTCTTTTTATTTCTAAAGATTGAGTAGCTTTGTGTAACGCCTCTTGAAAAGAACGTCCAATACCCATTACTTCACCTACAGCTTTCATCTGTAAACCTAAAGTTCTATCTGAACCTTCAAATTTATCAAAGTTCCAACGTGGAATTTTTACAATTACATAATCTAATGTAGGCTCAAATAAAGCTGATGTAGATTTCGTAATTCCGTTTTCTAATTCATCTAATGTATACCCAATAGCTAATTTTGTAGCCACTTTTGCAATAGGATAACCTGTTGCTTTAGAAGCTAAAGCTGAAGAACGAGAAACCCTTGGGTTAATTTCAATAGCAATAATATCTTCTTTTTCATCTGGAGAAACTGCAAATTGGACATTACATCCACCTTCAAAATCACCAATTGAACGCATCATATGAATAGCCATGTCACGCATTTTTTGATACGTTTTATCTGACAAAGTCATAGCAGGAGCAACCGTAATAGAATCTCCTGTATGAATACCCATAGGGTCCATATTTTCGATAGAACAAATAATAACAACGTTATCATTTTTATCTCTTAACAACTCTAATTCATATTCTTTCCAACCCATCATGGCTTTGTCAATCATCACCTCATGAATTGGTGATGCTTCTAAACCTCTACTTAATAATTCATCAAAATTTTCTGGTTCATATACAATTGATGCACCTGCACCTCCTAAAGTATAAGAAGAACGAATTACTAATGGAAAACCAAAACGTTGTGCAATTTCTTTTCCTTTTAAGAAAGAAGTCGCTGTTTCTTGAGGAGCCATTGCAACCCCTATTTTACCCATTAATTCTCTAAACTGTTCCCTATCTTCTGTTACATTAATGGCATTAATGTCTACACCAATCATTTTTACATTAAAATCTGCCCAAATACCTTTGTCATCTGCTTCTATACAAAGATTTAATGCAGTTTGACCACCCATTGTTGGCAAAACAGCATCAATTTGAGGATGTTCTTTTAATATTTGAATAATCGATTTGGTAGTTAAAGGTAACAAGTATATATGATCTGCCATAGAAGGGTCAGTCATAATAGTAGCAGGGTTCGAGTTAATTAAGATAGTTTCGATACCATCTTCTCTTAAAGAACGTAAAGATTGTGAACCAGAATAATCGAATTCACAAGCTTGCCCAATAACAATAGGTCCAGATCCGATAATTAAAATTGATTTGAGGTCTTTTCTTTTTGGCATTGTATGTTGTTGTATTTATTTAGTTTGACAAAAATAGTTAGGGTTTGGGTATAAAAAAAGGTGTTACTTAAAAAAGTAACACCTAATATATTAACAATTGTTAATCATTTATCTTTTTGGTCTTGCTTCAGATGAAACAGATAATTTCTTTCTTCCTTTAGCTCTTCTACGTGCTAACACCTTTCTACCATTAGCAGAAGCCATTCTTTCCATGAAACCGTGTTTGTTTCTTCTCTTTCTCTTTGATGGTTGATACGTTCTTTTTGGCATTATCTGTATTTTTAAAAATCTTCTTAATTATTTTCTTTTCGCTATAAGATTATCACCTTATTAAAAGCGTGTGCAAATATACAACTGTTTTTATTTTTGACAAATACTATTTGAAAAAAAATAAAAAATTATTTAATCCTTCTAAAAATTCTTTTAAAACACTTCTTTATTAACTGTTTTTCACTCTTATGAGTTACTATTTTACCATTATCTTCAAAAGAATTAGTTTCAAAATTAAAATCTAAATCGTCATAAACAGCACTTTTACAACTAATTTCTAAAGCTGTCGTATTGTTTTTAACATCTATAATCTTAAAAAACACCACAGAACCTGCTAAAAGATTACTTCTATATTTTAAATTCTTGTACTGACCTAGGTTAGAGTTATTAATTTCATTAGCACTTAAAATTTTAGTTAATACAATATAATCTAAATCTGTTTTCTGTTGAAATAAGGCTTTATATTCTTTTGGCAAGTTGTAATCTAAAATAACTGGAACAATCATTTTGCCTGATGCATCTTTATAATTTGATTTATCATAAATTTCTTGCGATAATTCATCTTTAAAAAAATCAACTAATTGTTGGTTATAAAAATCATTTCTTCTTGCAAAATGAGATTTTTGGGTAGTATTAATTAAATATTTTACATTCGGATTTTTATCTAACTGAGAGGTAAACCAGAGATCTTCTATCATAAAGCTTGCTGGTTTGCGATTAAAGTATTTAGGAAATAATATAGTACAACCGCTAAAAAATAAAATTACGCCACAAAATAGTATTTTTCTCATGCTTTTAAATCATCAAAAGTTATACCAAAAATAATTTTACAATAATGCATGTTTTTATTTGAGATAAAAAACAGAGTTAGTACTTTTGCGCAAACCTAAAAGAACCATGCACAATACTAAATACGTTTTTGTAACAGGAGGCGTAACTTCGTCACTAGGAAAAGGAATTATAGCAGCATCATTAGCAAAACTCTTACAAGAAAGAGGTTTTTCTGTAACTATTCAAAAATTAGACCCATATATTAACATAGATCCAGGAACCTTGAATCCATATGAACATGGAGAGTGTTATGTTACTGACGATGGTGCAGAAACTGACTTAGATTTAGGGCATTATGAGCGTTATTTAAACATTCCAACATCTCAAGCGAACAATGTTACTACAGGTAGAATTTATCAATCTGTAATCGATAAAGAACGTAAAGGGGAGTTCTTAGGAAAAACTGTACAAGTAATACCACATATTACTGATGAAATAAAACGCAGAATTCAACTTTTAGGTGAAACAGGTGAATATGACATTGTTATAACTGAAATTGGAGGAACTGTAGGTGATATTGAATCTTTACCTTATGTAGAATCTGTAAGACAAATGCTTTGGGAAAAAGGGGAAGAAAATGCTATTGTTATTCATTTAACGTTAGTACCATTTTTAGCAGCAGCTGGTGAACTAAAAACAAAACCCACACAGCATTCTGTAAAGATGTTAATGCAAAGTGGTGTTAGTCCTGATATTTTAGTCTGTAGAACTGAACATGAAATTTCTGATGATATTAAACGAAAATTAGCTTTATTCTGTAATGTCAAAAAAGAAGACGTTATACAATCAATAGATGCAGAAACCATTTATGATGTACCTAATTTAATGCTAGATCAAGGTTTAGATGAAGTTGTATTAAAGAAACTTAAATTAGAATCTAAACAAAAGCCTGAGTTAAAGACTTGGAATAATTTTTTACAAAAACATAAAAACCCAAAATCTGAAGTAGAAATAGGTTTAATTGGAAAATATATAGAGTTACAAGATTCATATAAATCTATTACAGAAGCGTTTATTCATGCAGGTTCTTCTAACGAAACTAAAGTAAAAGTTAGATGGATTCATTCTGAGAGTTTATCACCTAAATCTGTAGAAAAGAAATTAGAAGGTTTAAACGGAATTTTAGTGGCACCTGGTTTTGGAGATCGAGGAATTGAAGGAAAAATAAAGGCAGTAAAATACGCAAGAGAAAATAACATTCCATTTTTGGGAATATGTTTAGGAATGCAAATGTCTGTTATTGAGTTTTCAAGAAATGTTCTAAATCTAGAAGGAGCTAGCTCATCTGAAATGAATAAAAGTGCAAAACATCCTGTGATTAACTTAATGGAAAGTCAAGAAAATGTTACCAACAAAGGAGGTACTATGCGACTTGGAGCTTGGGACTGTAAACTAACCAAAGGATCTAAAGTGTATGATGCTTATAAATCTGAAAATATTAGTGAAAGACATAGACATAGATATGAATTTAACAACAAGTATTTATCACAAATAGAAAAGGCTGGTTTAAAAGCTACTGGGGTTAATCCTAAAACTGGATTGGTAGAAGTGGTAGAATTAGAAAATCATCCTTGGTTTGTAGGAGTTCAATATCACCCCGAATACAAAAGTACCGTTTTAAAACCTCATCCTTTATTTGTAGATTTTATTAAAGCTGCTTTAATAAAATCTAAAAAATAGTCTTCTAAAATATGGAACACTAATTGAACTATTAAAAAGTATATTAATTTAAAGTAGAAAATTAATCAAAAATCTGCTTTTTAACTAAATTTGTCGCATATAGTTTTTAAAAAAACTAATAAAAGTGACAAACTGACATTATTAAAGAACATGGAACAAAAAAAATTCGATTACAATTCTTTTATAGGAATGATTCTTTTAGCAGGAATAATGCTATGGTACTTTAACACGAACAAACCCGAAGATCTAGAAAATAAAGAAAGTACAGAAGTTCTTGAAACCACTGTAAATACAACAAAAGAAAACACTAAAGAAATTGCAGCTCCTATTTTTCAAAACGATTCTTTAAAACAAATTGCACTTCAAAATAAATTGGGTGCATTTGCACAAAGTGCTATTAATGGTGCTGAAGGAACAACTGTTTTAGAAAACAATTTAGTTCGATTAACTATTGATAATAAAGGTGGACAAATTATAAAGGCTTTATTAAAAAATTATAAAACATACGATTCACTTCCTTTATATATGATAAAGGACAATAACGCCTCTTTCAATATTAATTTTGGAACAACAGACAATAGAATTTTAAATACTAAAGATTTATTTTTTGATCCTACTTTAACAAAAAGTGGGGAAAACCAAATACTATCTATGAAGCTAAAAGTTTCTGATAGCCAGTATTTAGAGTATAGATATGAAATTAAACCAAAGAAGTATTTTGTTGACTTTTCTATACGATCTCAGGGTCTAGATGGGGTATTTAATTCATCTAACCCAATAAACTTAGATTGGACACTTAATGGTTACAGACACGAAAAAAGTTTAAAAACAGAAAACTCGATGTATTCTTATTATTATTATAAGAGTAATGATGAAGTAGAATACTTGAATGCTGGAAATACAGAGATTGCAAATGATATTGACTGGGTTGCATTTAAGCAACACTTTTTCATGTCTAACCTATTAACTGACACCCCTTTTAACAACGCAACCGTTACCTCTACAGACTTAGTAGAAGATGAAAGAACTGACACTATCTTCACAAAAAAATATGAATTAAAAGCACCTTTAGTCTTAACTGGCGGAGAACTAAATTATAATATGAAATGGTTTTATGGACCAAGTGATTATAAATTATTAAAAAAATATGAAGGAACTGACTTAGATAAAACTGCAGATTTGGGTTGGGGAATCTTTGGATTCTTAAATAGAACCATTTTTTACCCAGTATTTAACTTCTTAGAAGGGTTTCTGGGTAACTATGGGTTAATTATAATACTAATGACTATTGTAGTCCGTATTTTAATGTCTCCACTTGTATATAAATCATATTTATCTAGTGCTAAAATGAAAGTAATTCGTCCTGAGTTACAAGAATTGAATAAAAAATATCCTGGAAAAGAAAACGCAATGAAACGTCAGCAAGAAACAATGGCGATTCAAAGAAAAGCAGGAGTTAATATGATGTCTGGCTGTATACCAGCATTGTTACAAATGCCTATTTTCTTTGCATTATTTAAGTTTTTCCCAACAAATATAGCGCTACGTCAAGAAAGCTTTTTGTGGGCACCTGACCTATCTTCTTATGATGTAATATACAACTTACCGTTCGAAGTACCTTTTTATGGAAATCATATAAGTTTGTTCCCTATATTGGCTTCAATTGCTATTTTCTTTTACATGAAAATGAATCAAAGTCAACAGGCAAATATGCAAGCTCCTCCCCAGGAAGGTATGCCAGATATGAGTAAAATGATGAAGTACATGATTTACTTCTCTCCAATAATGATGTTGTTTTTCTTTAATAACTACGCGAGTTCATTAAGTTTGTATTACTTTATTTCTAACTTATTGACCATTTCTATTATGTTAGTAATTAAGAACTATGTAATTGATGAAGATAAAATTCATGCACAAATAGAAGAGAATAAAAAACGTCCTGAAAAAGCGAAAAGCAAATTTAGACAACGTATTGATGCTGCAATGAAACAAGCACAAGAACAGCAAGCAAAACAGCAAAAGAAATAAAATAAAACGTTTTCAAAAAAAACAATAAAAACCCAAAACTAAAATAGTTTTGGGTTTTTTATTTACATTTGATTATGGCTAAAAAAGTATATAATTTAATTCAATTATTTCTTTTAGGAATATATTACTTTATAAAACCACACATAAGCTTTAATTACGAAATCACCTATCTTACGTTTGTCATATTGATAAGCGTTTATATTATAAGCAAAAAGAAGCATTTAAAAAATTCGAATTTAATACTCCTAACTATTGGAATAATTGCAACAATAAGCATCTTCTTAGTATACTATTAAACATCAATGATTGAGATCTTACTTTTAAATCTTCCATAAAATAAGATATATCCGTAGCACAAAATAGATAGGATAAAAGCTATTTTAAATCCGAAATTATCTATTAAACTACCAAAAGCAAAAGGAATTATTGCACCGCCTACAATTGCCATGCATAATAAGCCAGAGGCTTGTGCTTTTAAATCGCCTAAACCTTCTAAACTTAGTGTGAATATAGTTGGAAACATAATTGAATTAAATAACCCTACAGATAATATAGACCACATAGAAAGTAATCCTGTAGTATTAATAGATATTAAAATCATTGTAACTGCTAGCATTGCAAAAACTGCAAGCACTTTGCCTGGAGCCAATATTTTGGTTAAATACGCACCTATAAACCTACCAACCATTGCACCTCCCCAATAAAAAATGACAAATACTCCTAATAATGATTTAGGATCTGCTTCTGAAAAGGATTTATTAAAAACACTCGCAATTGTATTTGCAATACTCATCATAGTTTCATTTTGAGAAACTATAGCTGCCAAACCTTCATCAGAAAAATAGTTAACCAAAAAACTACCAATAGCAACCTCTGCACCAACATAAACGAAAATTCCCAAAGCCCCCATCAATAATGCTTTGTTTTTTAATAATGTTAAGTAACCACCTTTTGGTGATTCTTGTATGACTGTTGGTAATTTAATAAATAAAAATACCAATGCTAAACCCACAATAAAAAGCGATATCATTAAAAAAGGAGTTTGTACGGTAGCTGCTTCTGCAATATAATAATTCGATTTTTCTACTTCTGATAGTAATGCTATTTCTGAAGATGTTTTCACAGAATCGCTCAATAAAAATAATGCACCAATTACAGGTGCAATTGTGGTACCTAAAGAATTAAATGCTTGTGATAAGTTTAAACGACTACTTGCGCCATCTTCAGTTCCTAACAAAGCCACATAAGGATTTGCAGCTACTTGCAATACCGTAATTCCTCCTGCCAAAGTAAAATAGCCAATTAAAAATACTGAGAACAACCTGTACTCAGCTGCTGGATAAAACAAAATACAACCCAAAGCCATTGTTAACAAACCAAAAACAATACCTTTTTTATAGCCTATTTTAGCTAAAATAGCTCCAGCAGGTAAAGAGAAAACAAAAAAAGCTACAAAAAATGCAAACTGAACCAAAACTGTTTTTGCGTAAGACATTTCAAAAACATCTTTTAACCTGGGAACTAAACTATCTACTAAAACTGTAATAAATCCCCAAAGGAAAAATAAAGTCGTTAAAAAAACAAAAGCACTTTTGTAAGATTTCTTGGTTGTTGACATTTAAAAAAGTTATGAATTTTGAGTTATTGGTTTTGAGATTAAAAATACGTTAACTCTTATTAAAAAAATCTGATTTAATGTTTTTGTTTTCTTTGTCTTTATAAATGTTATAACTAAACCATTCATGAATAGAATACGCTCCTGTTTCTCCATGTTTATTTACTGCAATATAACCAACTTGAAAATCTTTATAGTTTTTGCCTGGTTTGTTGACAATTCTACCAATAGCCTCTTCGCAAGCTTCTTGTGGTGTTTTTCCTTGGCGCATTAATTCAACAATTAAAAAGCTACCCACTGTTTTTAAAACTTCTTCTCCTAAACCTGTTGCTGATGCACCACCAATCTCATTATCTACAAATAAACCGCCGCCAATTATGGGTGAATCGCCTACTCTACCAGCCATTTTATAAGCCAAACCACTTGTGGTACAAGCTCCAGAAATATCTCCTTTTTTATCAATAGCTAACATTCCAATAGTATCATGATTTTCGATATTAATGATCGGTTTATATTCTGAAGTTTCTTTCCATTTTTCCCAAGCTTTTTTTGAGGCTTTTGTCAATAAATCTTCAGGTTCAAACCCTTTAGAAATGGCAAACTTTTTAGCACCTTCTCCTACTAACATTACATGTGGCGTATCTTCCATTACTTTTCTTGCAACAGAAATTACATGTTTAATGTTTTTTACGCCTAAAACTGATCCATAATTTCCTGTTGAATTCATGATACAAGCATCTAAAGTAACATCTCCATCTCTATCAGGTAAACCTCCTTTTCCTACAGATTGTCCTTTTTCGTTGGCCTCTTCAATTCTGCAACCTTGCTCAACAGCATCTAAAGCAGATCCTCCTTTTTCTAAAACTACAGCTGCTGTTTCTACAGCTAAATCTGTTTTCCAAGTGGCAATAACCAATGGTTTTATAACTTTTGATAATACTGCTACTGCTTTTTTATCTTTAGTATTTTCATCACATGAAATTAATGATGAAGATACAGCAACTAATCCTAAACCTGTAACAGATGCTTTTTTTATAAAATTTCTTCTTTTCATTTATTCTGAATAACTTTTACTATTTATCTTATTTGAATTTCATCTATAAAAACCCAACTTCTTCCATCGTGTTTGTTTCCTAAATGCCATTCAGGTAATACTCCTAACTTTTTAGCAACTACTTTTATATACCTAGTATTTAATTTTTGAGTTACGTTAACTTTTTCAATTTCAACCTCATCTGTATTAAAGTATTTTGGGGCAAACCAATCATTAATTTTTTGAAATTTTTCACCATTATCAGAAACGTAGAAATCAACTTCTGTAGGTAAAAACACCCAACTTTTTTGATCTCTTAAAAAATTAACTCCAATTGATGAAATACTTTTATTCTGACCTAAATCTACTATTGCAACCACATCTTCATTCCAATAGCCTTGCCAAGTACCTGTTCTAAAATCTTCTGTACCTGTAATTCCATCTATTAAAGCATTATTACCACCTGCATTATATTGGTTTGCATATTTGGTTTTTAATTCAATTTTAAGGTTTGGGTCTATTTTATAAAAATCGGTTGTAATGGTAGTGCTTTTAACATCATTTTTTTCAGCATACACATAAAGTCTAATTCCTTTATCAATTGTAAATGGTTGCTGATACTTTTTAAATCCACCTTTATAACCTAATCTAAAAAAAATAGATGCTTCTTTATCTACACTTGCCAATGTTACTTCTGTCTTACTCTTAAAAGCAATATCTCCTTTTGCAATAAATGGAGCAGCTACAATGAGATGTTCTTTGATTTCCGTTGATGGAATAAATTCATCTTTTGTTCCCCAATTTGTAGGTTGATCTGTCATTTCAAAAACCAAACTTCCACCATTCATAATAGCTGTATGATCGATATAAGAATACTCATAGTTTTCTCCATTTAATTTTACAGATTTAATGTATTTGTGCTCGATAGATTTATATACAACATCTACTGTGAATGATTTTCCAGATTCTAAATTAATAGTAGCCTTGTTAAATAATGGACTTCCAATAACATATTGATTAGAACCAGGAGTTACAGGATAAAAGCCTAAAGAGGAAAAAATATACCAAGCACTCATTTGTCCACAATCTTCGTTTCCTGAAATTCCATCTGGAGTATTGGTGTACAATTCAGTTAAAATCTGACGTATTTTTTCTTGAGTTTTATGTGGTTTATTTACAAAATTATACAAATAAGCCATGTGATGACTAGGTTCATTACCATGTGCATATTGACCAATTAAACCAGTAATATCCACTTGATGACTTCCAGAAGTTTTATCATTTGCAGTAAATAATTTATCCAACTGATTTTCTAATTGCTGCTTTCCTCCTAACAATTTTGTAAAACCTGTAATATCTTGAGGCACATAAAAACTGTACTGCCAAGAATTAGCTTCTGTGTAATTAAAGTTTACTTCATAAGGATCAAAAGGTGCAAACCAAGTATTTCTAAATCTACCTCTCATAAATTGCGTACTTGGATCAAAAATATTCTTATAATATTGTGCTCTTTGTGAGTAGGTTTTATAATCAATTTCTTTACCCATTACTTTTGCCATTTGTGCAATTGTCCAATCATCATAGGCATATTCTAAGGTTTTAGAAACCGATTCAGATTCTTTTTCCACAGGAATAAAACCAAAGTTTTTATACGAATCTAAACCTAACTTATTACGAGTTGCAGAATGTTTCATTGCTTCTAAAGCCTTATTCGCATCAAAACCTTGAATGCCTTTTAAATAGGCATCTGCAATTACAGGCACTGCATGATATCCAATCATACAACCTGTATAATTTGCAGCTAAATCCCAAATTGGCATAATACCACCTTCATTATGTTTAGCTAAAAAGGTATTGATAAAATCATTGGTTTTTTCTTGCTCTATAATGGTATATAATGGATGAGCAGCTCTATACGTATCCCATAAAGAAAACACAGTATAATAATCAAAATCTTTGGTTTCATGGATTTCTAAATCCATTCCTCTATACCTGCCATCTAAATCTTGATACAAATTTGGTGCTAAAGCAACATGATACATAGATGTATAAAAATTGACTTTATTTTCTTTATTTTCATCTTCTATAACAATTTTTTGTAATTGTTCTTCCCAAAAAACTTGGGCTTCATTTTTAACTTCTTCAAATGATTTACTACCAATTTCTCCTTCTAAGTTCTTTCTAGCTCCATTAACATCAACAGCAGAAATTCCTATTTTAATAAATACTGGTTCGTTATTTGGATTGATAAAATTTAAAGCAGCTTTTCTTCCTCCAACTGAACCTTTTTGTAAAGCTGATTGTAAAACATCTGTAAATGGATGTGAAGTTTTTATAACATAAAACAATCGTTGATCAGTTGCCCATGCTTTAGAATGACGGTAACCTACTATTTCTGTATCCGAAATTTTATCGATTTTAGCATCTAAAACTTCATCTCTATGCTCTAAATCTAAAATTACAAATTGATTTTCAACTGAAGGGAAATTATATTTGTGGATTCCACTTCGTTTTGAGGTTGTGAGCTCTACATCAATATTAGTATCCTCTAAATGAACTTTGTAGAAGCCTGGTTCTGCTACTTCATTGTCATGAGAAAATTTAGATTTATACCCTTCTTTTCCATTTGCTCCATTATTAAAAATTTGGGTATTGGTTGGCATTAATAGAATATCACCATAATCAGAAACTCCTGTTCCACTTAAATGAGTGTGTGAAAATCCGTAAATTTCATCATCTGAATAATGATAGCCAGAACAACCATCCCAACCATCTAAACGTGTATCTGGAGACAATTGCATCATACCAAAAGGCATAGTTGCTCCTGGATATGTGTGTCCATGACCACCTGTACCAATAAACGGATTTACATACGTTATTAAAGAAAGATCTTGTTTAATATCTGTTTGTAAATTCTCATTATGACAAGACCAAAGTAAAAAAAGAAGAAAAGGGAATACTATTCTTTGTAAGTTCATTTATTTTATTGCTAAAATGTAAAGCAAAATAGTAAAATAAATTCAACTTTTCGTTAAAGAGAAAAAATAGGAGTTTAAAAAGCCTAAACCATACCCTAAAAATTGGGTTAGTGAAGTAAATATAGCTAAAAAACCAACTATAATTCCGTTTTTGAAAATAGCATCTAACAAGAGTGTTATAAAATATAAATAGTAGAAACTAAATAAATACACATTACCTAATAAAGCTAAAACTACACCTAATGTTAAGCCTAAAATAAATAGACTTGGAAACCAATAAGTGATTTTTGCTGTTGATGGAAATTTCTTATTTAGTATTGGTCTTGCAGTTCCAAAACCATACGTCTGCTTGTAAAATTGCGATATAGAACTTCTTCTTTTATGATAAACAAAGGCCTTTTCTATTAATTGTGTTTTAAAACTATTATCCCACAATTTAAAAGTAAGCTCTATATCTTCTCCATTTTTCATTTTAGAGAAACCTTGCGTTTTTTCGAATGCAATTTTAGAAATTCCTAGATTAAAACTTCTTGGTTGAAACTTACCTAAAGCCTTTTTTTTACCACGAATTCCACCAGTAGTTAACAGAGAAGTCATAGAATAGTTAATAGCCTTTTGTAAATATGTAAAACTTTCATGAGCAGCATCTGGCCCACCAAAAGCATCTGTATAGTTTTCTGTTAATGCCTTTTTAACTTCTGATAAATAATGTTTAGGTAAAATTACATCTGAATCTAAAATGATAAAGTAATTACCAATAGCTTTTTGCGTACCATAATTCCTGCTAGCACCTGCACCTGAATTTTCTTTAAAATGATAGGATACATTGCTAAGTTGAGAAGTATAACTTTCTACTATAGCTTTACAAGTTTGATTAGATCCATCTTCTATAACTAGAACTTCAAATTCGGCATCAAAATTTTGCGTTACTATACTTGCCAACAATTCGTCTATTTCTTTTGGACGATTGTATACTGGAATAATGATAGAAAATTTGATATTCTGCAATGAAAATTAATTTTACTATTGTAGTTTTTGTAAAAATACAAAAAATGCAAACCTAAATTAGATTTGCATTTTAATATTTTACTATAGTTGGCAAACATGTTTAGCCCTGATTGAACTTTTTGACTTCGCGCAAGACAAGCAATTTGTTTAAACTCTTTTAAAGACCCTGAAATAAATTTAAGGTTGATAAAAAGCGAGTAGTGAAAGTAGAAAATTGCTTCAAATACTTTTTATTCTTCGCCCACAAATTTATCCATTACAGGATCACTTACACCCATATTAGAGAAACCTCCATCATGAAATAAGTTCTGTAAAGTTACTTTCTTAGTTAAATCTGAGAACATTGTAATAGTATAGTCTGCACATTCTAATGCTGTGGCATTACCTAATGGACTCATTTTTTCTGCATATTCTATAAAGCCATCAAATCCTTTAACTCCACTACCTGCAGTAGTTGGTGTTGGCGATTGAGAAATTGTATTTACACGAACTTTGTGATCTCTACCAAAGAAGTACCCAAAACTACGTGCAATACTTTCTAAATAGGCTTTATTATCAGCCATATCGTTATAGTCTGGAAATACTCTTTGTGCAGCCATATATGTTAAAGCAACAATAGACCCCCACTCACTCATGGCATTTTTGTTATATAACACATTCATTACTTTATGAAAAGATACAGCAGAAATGTCCCATCCTTTCGTAGTAAAATCATATTTTGGATCTGTATAATGCTTTCCTTTACGAACGTTTACAGACATACCAATTGAGTGTAAAACAAAGTCTATTTTACCTCCTAGAATTTCCATAGATTTTTCTACGAGATTGTTTAGGTCATCCATAGAAGTTGCATCTGCTCCAATAACCTGAGAGTTTGTCTTTTCTGCTAAAGCATTCAACTCACCCATTCTTAAAGCAATTGGTGCATTTGTTAAAACGAAAGTTGCACCTTCTTCATGTGCTCTTTCTGCTACTTTCCAAGCAATTGAATGCTCATTTAAAGCTCCAAAAATTATTCCTCTTTTTCCTTTTAATAAATTGTACATAATACTAGATATTCGTTTACTGGTTATTTTTTAGTTGATGGAACAAATATACTTAATTTAATAACTCTTTTGCATGTGTTAAAGCTGAATCTGAAATGTCTTTACCACTTAACATTTCAGCTATTTCTACCACTCTTTCTTCTGTAGAAAGTTGTTTTAAATTTGTGGTAGTTATACCTTTAATTTCCTTCTTAAATACTTTGTAATGGTTATTACCTTTTGCTGCAATTTGTGGTAAATGAGTAATTGCAATTACTTGCATATTTTTACTCATCTGCTGCATAATAGCAGCTATTTTATTAGAAACTTCCCCTGAAACACCTGTATCAATTTCATCAAATATAATAGTCGGTAATTGTGTGTTTGCAGATAAGACTTTTTTTACTGACAGCATTATTCTAGACAACTCTCCACCTGAAGCCACTTTTTTTAATTCTCCAAAGTTCCCTCCTTTATTTGCTGAAAATAAAAACGAAAGTTCATCTTTACCATTGGTAAAATAAGAAGTTATAGACTTTACTTTAATAGAAAAACGAGCGTTTTCCATTCCTAAATCTGCCAAAAGAGTTTCTAATTCTTTAGTTAAATTAGGTATTGCTTTTGTTCTATTTTTTGTGATTATTAAGGCAATTGTATCTAATTTTTTCGAAACAATTTCAATCTCTTCCCTTTTATTATTAATAGTTTCTTCTGCATTTTCTACCTGAGAAACTTTGTCTGCCAATTCTTCTAAAATAGTTAGTAGCTCTTGATTAGAATTTACATAATGTTTTTTCTGTAAATTATAGATTAATTGAAGCCTATCATTTAATTCTTCAATTTCATTAGGATTAAAATCTACATTTTCGTTGGCATTTTCTAATTCTGTAACAATATCATCGAACTCAATTTTTATTGAAGTGATTCTTTCTGATAGATTCTGGTATTCTTTAGAAAAAGTAGAAATTTTAGAGAGCCTATTCTCTAACGTATTTAACAAGTTTTGTAAACCAATTTCTTCATTTTCAGAAATCTCTAAGGCATCTGAAAGATTTAGCTTAATATCTTCTATATTATTAAGTTTCTCTAACTTTTCTTCTAGTTCTTCTTGCTCATTATCCTTTATATTTGCTTCATCTAACTCTTTAAATAAATGCAAATTATAATCGTGTTTTTGATTGGCCTCTTTTTGAGATTCTTCTAAATTTTGAAATTCCTTTCTTAATTGATTCAGTTTTTTGAAATGTACTTCATATTTCTCTAACTCAATTTGATTTTTTGCAAGTGCATCTAGAATTGTAAACTGAAAACTATTATCTGACAATTGCATAGTTTGATGCTGTGAATGAACATCTATCAATTTTACTCTCAACTCATTCAAAACACTAAGCTTAACAGGAGTATCATTCACAAAAGCTCTAGATTTACCTGAAGGTAAAATTTCTCTTCTAATAATTGTTTCTACTTCGTAATCTAAATCTGCTTCGTTAAAAAAAGCTTTTAAATTATAATTTTCTATAGCAACCTTAGCTTCTACTACGCATTTTCTTGACGTATCTTTTAAAGATGACAAATCTGCTCTATTCCCTAAAACCAAACCTAATGCACCTAATAATATGGATTTACCAGCACCAGTTTCTCCTGTAATTATAGATAAACCAGAAGAAAAATCAATGGCTAATTGATTGATTAAAGCGTAGTTATTTATAGAAAGTTGTGTAAGCAAGTCTACTAATTTTTATAGGTTAAAATTAGTGAAATAAAATCAGAAAATTAAAAGAAAATGTTATTCAATATTTCTCCACTTTGCATTATTATTTGAAGAAATTCTTTTTAGGGTTTTGCTAACATTAGAACTATTTTTAGTTCTTGGTCCATCTGAATAAATATTTACAATCTCATTGGCTTTCGCATCAAAAAAGATTCTTATCAAATAATTTCCTACTGTCTTATTAAACAGTTGCTCCATAGATAGCACACTGGTTTCTAGAGTCTGTTTTGCAAATTCTTTGTTAGATACAAAGTTATCCATTCCTTTTATATGATAATCATGCAATACCTCTCTGTACTTTTTTAGTTTTGGTGCTAATAAATTATCAATTAATAAATAACGATTTTGTTTACCAACCACATTTTGCCAAGAAGCTAACCCGCTTTGTTGTGCTTGTAACATTACATTCTGTGCTTCTTTTAATTCGAAATCTCCACCAAATTTTGAGAATGTATCTGCATCTACACCTAAAATAGTATACACATAAAAAACAACGGTAGAAATTAAATTGCTATCAAAAGAGTTTTTATTGTAGTTTAAAGGATCGAACTCATTATATCTAAATGTAAAATCGTTATCCTTAATATTAAGTATCGGTGTTAAATAGCTTGAGCCATAAATTGGTCTTGAAGACTGCACTTGTAATGTTGCATTAAACGTATTGTCGTTTCTAGAGGTAATAATTATGTTCATTGCACAATCTACTCTTTCCTCTGTTTGAACAACTCTGTCTGTCCATTTTGTTTTATTAATAAATTCTGATAATGCATTTTCTAAGGTTACAAATACTTGTCTATTAGAACCTGTAATTTGTTCGTAATTTATTTTTACCAAACAATTTAATTCTTGCGAATTAATTTCATTGGCAAACAACAATAAAGTAAATAAGACTAATAATTTACGCATCTAGCTTTAATATAATTTCGTTGATGATGTCTTTAGCAACCCCATCTTTTGATTTTAATTTGAAAGGTTTCTCATTAAAATATTTATCAATAATAGTAATTTTATTTGTATTTGTTGCAAAACCGGCTCCTTTATCTCTCAGTGAATTTAAAACAATAGCGTCTAAATTTTTACGCTTAATTTTATTTTTTGCATTTTCTAATTCGTTATTCGTCTCTAAAGCAAAACCTACTAAAAATTGGTGCTTTTTGATAGCTCCAAGAGATGCTAAAATATCTTTTGTTGGAGCTAGCTCAATAGTTAACGAAGTATCTTTCTTTTTTATTTTCTGAGCTACAACATTTTTTGGTTTATAGTCTGCTACTGCTGCAGATAATATTGCAATATCTACATCCTTAAAATAATGATGTGCTTCTGCATACATTTCTTCTGCAGAAACTACACTAATTCTATGAACTAATGAGTGTTTGATTTGTTGATGACTTGGTCCAGAAATTAAATACACTTCTGCTCCTAAATTAGCTGCAGTTTTAGCAATTGCAAACCCCATTTTACCTGAAGAATGATTTCCTATAAAACGCACAGGATCTATGGCTTCGTAAGTTGGCCCAGCAGTAATTAATACCTTTTTACCTTTTAAAGGCAATTTAGAAAGTACATCTTTCTCTATAAATGAAACAATATCTTCTGGCTCAGCCATTCTGCCTTCGCCAACTAAACCACTAGCTAGTTCTCCAGAAGTAGCAGGAATCAAAATGTTTTTAAAGGATTGAAGTTTAGATAAACTTTCTATGGTTGATGGATGTTTATACATATCCAAATCCATTGCTGGTGCAAAATAAACTGTACATTTTGCTGACAAGTAGGTTGCTAATAATAAATTATCGCAAACAGCATTTGCCATTTTAGACAATGTATTTGCTGTGACTGGAGCAATTAAAAAATAATCTGCCCAAAGACCTAGATCTACATGATTGTTCCAAATCTCATTTTCATTTTCTTTATCATAAAAAGAAGAGTTAACAGGGTTTTTAGAAAGTGTGGAAAGTGTAAGGGGTGTTATAAAATCTTTAGACGCAGGTGTCATAATAACT
>Ga0233438_10000855_pt1 | contig 36374 bp, 31 predicted proteins | sample SI_123_September_FD_182720 | JGI IMG/M metagenome (GOLD analysis project Ga0233438, IMG submission 182720) | Seawater microbial communities from Saanich Inlet, British Columbia, Canada - SI_123_September2016_10_MG | ecosystem: Environmental > Aquatic > Marine > Inlet | place: Canada: British...
GATTTATTTGTCTCCATTTTCCTTAAATTGCTCTAGTATGTCTACAAATAAATCTCTATTAGAGTTAGCGTAGTTTAAAGAAGTGTCTAGTGTTTCCTTAGACATCACGCCGCTTTCCTTAACCTCTTTTATAGCAGCTTTCACAGCTGTTGAGCTTTGCTTAGCTCTTTCTACATCTATTCTTTCACCATTAAACTCTACATGTGAAAAATCCATTCTAGGACCTTCTTTAGTCTTTTTTTGTTTTCTAACAACTTTAATAGACTCAGGGTTAGTCATGTTAGGTTTTATAATAAGATCTATAAAATCCTCAGCTTTACCAAGTATACTTTGTCTAAGAGTACCTGTTTTACCGTTTGATAGTTCTAATTGTCTTCCAAATACTGTTTCAACCCACTCGAATAAACCACTACCAACTTTAGCGTTAGTAGCATAAGATTTAACTAAAAACGCACCTGCTTCAGCGAGTTCAGCGTCTACATTTATTGGTGTTCCATCTGCTGTCTTTTTTTTGTATATTTTGCCAATAGCTTTTTCAAGCGCTTTTACACTAGCGTTTATTTGACTAGGGTTGTTAAAATCTATACCGTCTTTATCTATATTTAACATGTACTTTAAGTTCTCAACAGCTCTTTGCTCTGAAACTTGTTCGTATAAAAACCTTTGAAGCGACTTTAGCTCAGTGCCTTTAGAAAGAGCTCTACTAGCTCTATCGTACTCGCCAGTCATCCACTCAATAGACTTTATTAGATCGTTTTTAGTTTTTAAAGGCTCTCCTTTTTTATTGGTTAAAAAAGTTTCAGGAAAAGAAAGGTTAAAAGCTTTCTCAACACTCATACCAGATGATAGGGCGTTGTAAAAATCAGACTCACCTTCCTCATACATTTTTATGTCTTTTAGGTCCTTTAAGAAGCTGGGCTTAAACTTAGCTATATTTTCTTTAATATCTTTACTAGCCATACGCTTGGACTTACCAGCCGCGATATCAGCTATTACCTGTTTTGTTCCCTTAGCTGTTTTAATGCCAGATTGTTCAATCTTAGATCTTACTATTTTGTTTGTAAGATTACTAACATATACCTTTGTTAAACCCTGTAAGAGTGTACCAAACTTAGTTCTATTAGCAGCTTTCATAGGTATACTGAGTTCACCAGCTGGAGTAATACCTATATCTTGCTGTAATTTTCTTAAAGTTTCTGCATACGGTTTTCTAAACTCAGGCTTTAATCTCCATACCTGAGTTTGAGACGTTTTACCTAAGCTTCTACCTTTAGGAGATGATATACCAGGTATTTGAACGTTGACCTTGTCGTACATCAATTTAAGTAGTTTGTTGTTCAAACCTGTAGCGTAACCTTTAGCGTCAGGTGAAACATCTATAATTTTTTCTTGACCTTCTATAGTTTTAAGTACAGTTTCTGGGCCAGCAACGTTGTATTCTGGCATCGTCTCCATAAACTCTTTAAACTCTTGTATATTTCTAAAAAGACCTTGCATTCTAGAAACTTCAGCTGCGCCACCGCCTTTACCATAGTTTAACGTAGATTTACCGGTAGCTCTATCATAAGGCATATCTAACAGCGCTTCGGCTACTTTTGGCGCGTAATCAATTTCTGTAGTTTTATATGTTAACTTAGAAACACTACCAGCGTCTTTACCAACGTCTACGGCTTCTTCTAATAATTCTTTTTTTATTCTTGCGGGTGTAAACTCTCTAACGTCTATTAGATCTCTGTATTCAGCTTCTTCTTTAGCTCTTCTTTTACTTAAGTTTCCGCTGGAAGATTTATCTTCAATCTCTCTAACGAAGTCAGCATCGGCACTTGTAGTCTTTAGTTTTCTACTGTATTCTTCCACTATTTTAGTACCAACTCTTAATCCTAAAGGTTTTTGCATGTAGGTACTAAGCTCTACTTTTTCTCCTGTTTTTGGGTTTACAGGTTTGTAGTTTCTAACAACGCTTTCAAATTGATCTAAAACTTTACCTGCTATTTCAGGATTATTTTTAATAGCACTAACAGGTACACCTTTTTTAGCTGCCCATCTACTTACAGCTTCTACACCTAAGCTTACATATTGATCCTTAAAATCAGTTAGCTCTTTAGGTGTCATACCCTCTTTGTTGTTCTTGTATTTTTCAGCTAGTTTACTAGCGGAGGTTTCTAGCTCTTTAGATGCTTTTGCTTTTTCAACTATTTCAGGTGTTATTTCACTGCCTTGAAAATCAGTAAGTTTGTTACCATCTACTTTAACATCTCTAAACTGATCAAACTTCTTCTTTAAAGCTGTAGCACTACCTCTTTTACTTATGTCTTCTATACTGCTTAAAAACTCTAAAACATCACCAGCTGTTCTAAGGTCTTTTTCTTTAAAGCCAAGACCCATAGAGTTTGCTGTATTGTTTATAGCTCTTTTTAGACCTGGTAATACACCTTGTTTCAACAAAACATCTCTAAACTTAGGCTTAGAAAGTTGCTCTACAACGTTAAAAACATACTCTTCAGCTGTTAAATCTTTGTCATACGTCTTGTCTAAAAATTCTTTAAATGTTGACCCTGTTGCTTCTTTAAAAAATGGATCTAAAATAGGCTCTACTTGAGTCTCTATTTTACTTTTAAGAGCTTCTGCAGCTTTAGGGTTAGCGTCAAAAGCAGCTTTAAAGTAAGCGTGACCAAGCTCGTGACCTCCAACGCCAGGTCGCATTTTGCTTATGTTAACAACGATAGCGTTCATTGGTATACCATCTTTTTCTGATATATACTCGGCTTTAGAGTCACTAGCTATAAGATCTCTACCTTGTGCGTCTTTACCATTTTCAGTGACAATTACTTTCAGTTTTTTATCACCAACAAGTATTCCGCTTTTTTCAACGTTTGTTTTAAATGTGTTTACTTTTCTTCTTATTCTGTCAATGTTTGCATTAGCTCTTGACACGGCTTTTTTAGCTTGTCTTTTTTCTATAAAAGTAAGATTACCTTCGGCTAAAGCTTTTTCAGCGTTGGCTTTATTCTCTAATTGATCAGACATAACAAGATTGTCGTAGCTTCTTTCCGATATAGCTATGTCTCTTGTTAAGGTTTCTATGCTGTTTATTTTCTGCTTTTCTTGAGAAGAATTTAATTCACCAGTAGATAAATCGTTTTTAAGCTTATCAAGAAGTTTGTACTTACCAGACATAGACATCCAATCCGTGCTTTTCATGCCAGTTGCTCCAATAGCACTGAAAACACCAGCGTTAACAGCAAATCTTCTCATAGCTTTAGCATCTTCACCAAAGTTCTCGTTCATATATGCTTCAAAGTCAACATTTCCCTCTAAAGACTTTAAAAAACCTTCGCCTACTAAAGCTACTTCACTAGCTGTTGCTCCACCAACACCTGCTAAAGCAATTTTTTCTAAAGCAGGGTTAAAAGCAGCTGCTTTACCTGTGAACCTAAAAGGCATTAAAGCTCTAGCACCAGCACCACCTACAAAGAAAAAAGCACCAGCGCCTAGTTCAGACTCACCTACTGTTACAGCTTTAAATTTAGCTTCTTCTAAAACAGCTCCAAGCATAAAGCCTTTTACTCTATCTATAGTTTTTTTAGACTTCGTTAAGTTACCTAAAACCTTAGTCATACCTAATGCGCCCTGTGCTTTATTAGCGATAGCGAACTTAGCTAGTTCAGGAACAAAAGCACCAACGCCTTCAGTCACTTCCATAGCTATGCTTCTTTCAAAATTTTCTTTTTGATCTTTAGTAAGATCTATATCTGCATCTTTTAGTGTTTTTTCTAGCTGGTCTAGCTCTTTTCTTTTAGAAGTACCAAAATCTAAAACTATATCTTTTTCACCAAAAGTGGCTTCAGCAGCAGATTCAAAAAATCTAGTAACACCGTCTGATTTAACGCTAGCTGGATCCCTATTAAGCAGTAAGGTTGTTTTAAGAGCTTCAGCTTCTAATAACGATGTTTTTAAATCTTCATCAATAAAACCTAGTTCTTTTTTAGCTCTATCTCTTTGCTCATCGCTAACGTAATTTAAAGACTCTATAGCCTTTTCTCTATTACTTAAGTTATTGAAAAAATCAGTATTTTTTATTTTCTCATAAACATCAGTGTCTTCAGCTGATACCGTATTCCATATATCTTTGTACTCTTGTTCTAGGTTTTTTATATCAGATATATTACCGTAGTACTGCGTTTTTAGCTTTTCTCTAGGCTGTGAAGAGTAGAACTTTTCTAAAGCCGTTAATTCTTTAGATTTGTCAACCATAGTTTCCTCTTCGCCAGCGTCCTCTCTAGCTTGCTTCTCTAGTGCTGTAAGTCTTTTATTAGTTGATATGTCAAAGTAAGACGTGTAATTTTCGTCTATCTTAATCAACAAATCTTCTTGCTCTTTTTGTTTAGCTTTTATCTTTAAGTCTAAAGCTGGATCTTGCTCTATACTATTTTTCTTTTGTTCTTCAAGCTCTAGTATTTCGTTAGATATATTTATGGCTGGAATCTCTTTTTCAGAAACAATACCTTTAGCCATGTATATATCAGATCCTTCTTTGAAAACTTCAACTACACCTTCATCTTGCTCTTTAGCTTCTTGCCTTTTTGTAGTTATTATATTACGCTCTTCGCTTATTTTTTTATCTATAGCGTTGTCTACAAAGTTATCTATAGCTAAGACATCAGGAAGCTCCATGTCAGGATATTCTAACTCAAACCTTTTCTTTAAACCTTCTACTATTTCTTCTCTATATTCTGGATTTTTATTAAGCTCCGATACAGTTCCTTCGATTCTACCTTTACTCTCAACATCTTTTTCAGAATAAATATCTGTGCCCCACTCTAAAGTAGGAAATGTTATTTTAGTAAGTAATTTATTAATAAAACCTTTGTCTTGTACGTTTTCATATAAAGAAGGATTACTGAAATAACCTTCAGTCATCTGTTTAAATAGCTTAGCTTCTTCTGTTGAAGTAGCTCTATCTTTTTTTATTTGAAAATCTCTTTTTCTACGCTCTTTATTCAGCTCTTTTCTGCGCTCATAAGGAACGCCCATTTTCTGCTGTGGTTGTAGGGTTATATACGTGTCAAGATCAATTTCTTTTAAATCCAAAGAACCACTTTCCGGCTCTGAGTCCATATTCTCGGATGCTACTTCCGGTTGAGGTGCTACAGTTGCATCCTGTTGTGCAACACCGCTTGCTTTTCCCTTTTCTTTGAGATTATACTTTTTAATGTACTCGTCAAGTCCCATATCAAGATTTGAAGCAGCTTGTTTTACATCTTCTAATGAGTATTCATTTCCTTCGTATTCGAACATAATTTTATTTTATTTATTTGAACCTGGTAAAAAACCTATTGGCGCTTTTCCTCTATTTACTCTAACTTCATCTAAATAAGCTGGCATGTAATCTAAAACCAGCTTTCCAGTATCATCGCTACCGTATTTTGATTGGTATAATAAACCAGCAAGATTGTTGATGTCGCGACCATTTCCCATGTTAAACTCCAGCATATCACTACCTTTACCTATTTGTATTACCTTGCCTTTTTTACTCACTTCTCCAGGTCCTAAGTATTCTCTTATTAAACTCGTTGGATTTTCCAATAAACCGTTGACAATTGTTTTTCCTCTATATTCTATTGTCTTTTGTTTCTCTTTTCTATTTATCTCAGCTTGAGTTAGTTTTGGAGTGTTTTCCTTAGGTCCATCAACGTGAACTGGAATGCTATTATTGATATCATTAGCTGCGCTGTTTATTGTATTTATAACAATATCTTTTAACGCAGGTAGGTTTTCTGTTTTAAACATTTCGCTGTCAATATCAATGTTCTCAAACCCAGGTAATAAATCATCTTTAATTAATGATACAACGTCGGATCTAGAGGCTTCATTGATAATGCTTTTTATTCTATTGTCAAACATACCCATCTGAGCTTTATTGAATGGTTTTTTAGAATCAGCTACTTTATCTACTAGATCTAAAATACCATTAGCTGTGTCTATAGACTTTAAAGAATAATCAGCGACTTGAGCATATGGTTTGTATTCACCGTCAACTTCAAAGGTTAAATTTCCAAAATCATCGATGTTCATGTTAGCAACACCTGAATAAATGTCAGCTAAACCATTTGACTTACCGTCTACGTAATTAGCTTTAGATATTCTACCGTTCTCTACATCGTCAAGATATTGCTGTTGGTTATCTCCTATAGCTTTTTGTTGTACAGCCAAGTTTTCTAAGTTACTTTTAACTTGATTCATTTCTTGAATGTTCTGTAGGTAAGCGGGTGATGTTTTTGAAATGAGCTTGTCTTGAGCTCTAAACGCTGCGTTAGCATATATATCTCTTTGACGCATTATATACTCCGCCTGCTGCTGCTTCTGCTTAGGTGTTAGCCCTGCTTGCACAGTACCACTATCTGCTAAACTTAAAAACTGGGCTACTTTCTGCCTGTCTTTTGATAATAATTGTTCTTCTGTCATTTTATTTTAAGTTTATTAACGCATCATTCCAGGAATTGCTTGCCCGGCTCCACCTAGTATATTTCCTACTCCGCCTAAAATAGCTTGTTTACCAGCAGCTCTCGCCTGGTTAGCAGCGCCTAGCCTTTGACCAGCCATACCCATTAGCGTACTTACTTTATTTAGTTCTGCGGCTCTCGATTGACCTTCACCTTGTCTCTCTAGCAACTGGTTCTGTGCTTCTTGCTGCATTTGAGCGGATTGATTAGCTCTTTCTTGTTGTCCTATTGATATACCTGCTCTTTCAGCATTTAACGAACCTTGATTAGCCATAGCTTGAGCTAAAGCGGCAATACCTGATCCTCCAGCAGCACCTTGCATACCAGCCATTGTGTTAGCCATTGACTGTTGTTGGGCTCTTTGAGTAAACTCTGCTTGTTGCTGGTTTACAGTTAAATCTTCATATACGTTTTCTAAATTAGTATACAAGTTTGATGTATCTAAATCTTCAAACTGCCCTTTTCTTCTATTAAAATCAGCTTGAGCAGCTCTTTGTTCTCTTTTTCTACTGCGAGAGCCAATTAAACCACCTGCTATTCCAGCGATTCCTTGAACTCCTGACATTATTGCACCCATTGGTATCATATTCTATTACTTTATATATTATTATTACACGTTATTTACTACTCTCAAATATCTCTGAGCCTACGGAAAATAACTCTGCGGAGCTTGTTGAGCTATTCCTAAATTGAGCTTCAGCGTAGTAGCCTTTAAGCTGTCCTAAAAAACCAATAGGATTTTCAGCATAAAAAATAAAATCGTCTTGCGATGGAGAACCAACACCTACTGCTGCGTCTACAATTATAGAAACAGGGTTACTTCCTATTGAAAGTATTGGTCCCATTTCTACTTCTGTAGGTGCAGGTTCGGCATCAACATCTAAATACCAAGCGATGTCTCCTACTTGAATTCCTTCAGGTAGGGGGTTTGAAAATGTTAAAGTTATATTTGCCATATTTTTATTTTAAGTACAATTTCCATCTGGACAACACAATCTTAATATATCCCACCCAGTTCCACTTGGCCCTGTTATTCTTATTGTTGCGTTTGGATTATTAGTATAATCAGCTGCTGTATATTTCCACCAAACAACCTGCTGATAAGTTGTTCCGCTTACAGTCATACTTGGTATAGTAAACCCTGTATCTAAAAGAAATTCTGCAGTTCTACTTGGAGCAAACGGTAAAGTTGCGTATTTATAGGATCCTATGAATTGATTTGGGTTCAGCTGTGCTGAAGTTGGAATTAAGTTGCTAGGTTCAGTTCCAAAAACATTGTCAAACGGTCCAAAGTTTCCAGAAGCGCTCATGCTAGAGGTTGCTTTCTTGTCGCCTGACGCTCCTCCGTGCAATATTTCAAACTTATCAGGTAAACCTTGCCCGTTAACTAGAAACGCTATAACGCCTCCTGTTGGATCTAAGCTTAAAGAATAGTCTGTTATACCTTCACCTCCACTAACAGCAGATGATGCACACGCTATTGAAGGTATTTCTTTTACTAAGTTATCTAACAAGAACGTAAAAGTAGTGTCTGCTGCGCCAAAGTAATATATTGATGCTTCAGCGTTAAAAGTTATTGAACCATCTAAGTTTTCAGTCATACTAAAAGATACGTTGTCAATTTTATTACCGTTGTTTGTATAAGCGAAAATTGCAAAGTCGTTTGCTATAGTGATATTAGGAGATACAGATATTTCAGTAGGTGAATTAACTCCAGTTATTTCATAGTCATAAACCCCTCTATCTGTACCGCTTAAGCTAAACTTACTACCTACAACTACATTTGACGTATCATCTACTGTTATAGTAGGTGAATTAGTTGAGGCGGCTGTAGTGTTAACCACCACAGAGCCTACGTTAGTTAGTGTAACCGCGTCTATAACTTGATCTACCACTAAAGTATTAGGAGATGTTAACGTCCATTCTATATTTACCACTTGAGGGCCATTTTGGAAATCACTAAAAGCTGACGAGGTTTTAACCACCGGAGTGAATCCTGTTATATTTCCAGCTGTTATTGCTGTAAATTCTATTTTTGGCGAAACAGTAGCTTGATAAATTGTTATAGGATTTGACTGACTAAAAGCAGGATCTAAATCTCCTGTTAATGTAATAGTATAAACCTCGTTACAATAACCATTACAAGAGCCGTATATATCCGGAAATATTACACTAGTTGTTATTACACCGGTATTGCCAATGGTTTCGTTATTAATTATAGTTGCAGAATACCCATAATTTGAACCTACTATAGTTGCACTTACAACCGCTCCTTCTCCGCCGAACACTTGCCAGTTTACGCTTTGGCCCCCAAATCCGCTAACCGTGCTAGGTAAGGCAGAGTAACTTGTGATATACTGAGGAGCAACAAATATTTCTTTAGCTCCAACCTCAACTCGTAATACATCACCATCAATACTTTGATTAGGATATGAATAATTAACAGTATAACTAATACCTATTAAATTGTTATCCCCATCATAAGTAGGCCCTTGGGCTATATTGTAATTAGACGCATTGCCTGTAACAACTTGAAGCCCAGTTGAAGTTAAATAATAACCAGTATTAGCCGTATAATTTTTGGTAAAAAGCAATTCAATTTCTCCAACGTTTCCTGAGTTTGTATAAGGAACAGATTCGCTTACATCTCCTGAAATATTAGGCTCTACGTCGGCAATGAATGTTCCATCTATAGTAATTAACGATACTTTTGACTCACCTACAACACATAGTGGTATTGTGTAATTGCCCGATGGCATTACAAAGTTTGCATTAAAGATTACATTGCATAGGACATTTAATCCGATTTGAGTAAAAAATACATCTTGTACAGCATTATCAGAAAAGCTGGGATCTATTAAAAAATCTGTAGCAACTGCTGTATAACCTTCATTTGGCACAATTGTTATTTCTGCTGTAGGGTATAGCGCCGAAACGTTATCGCCTTCGGGTATAACAAACTGAACATTAGTAAAAGTGTAATTATTTATTGATGGCATAATATATTATTTTATTTTAAGGAGGAGTGGGACAATCAGTTAAGGTATTCCATTGTGTTATGCTTATTACATATCCATTTTCGTCTATTTCTAAAATTTTAATATCATCAGACACAAGTCCAGATTCTGGAGACTTAAGATTATAAAAACCAGCAGCAGGAGCAAGATTGCTAGAAGCGTCATGAATAGCTAAATAACGAAAATTTGTAGACCAAGGTTGATAATCTGCTGTACTCGACGGTTTGTAGTATAATCTAGTGCCTATGCCTACTTGGTTTCCGTTTGGATTTTGATTTGAAAACAAACCAAAGGACATTGATGATCCTCCAAAATTGCCAAGAACTCCGGTAGGGCTTGCTAGTACTGCACTAACCTCTGCGTTTCTATTTTTATATAAACACACTAAATTAGCTAGTCTAGTAGCAATAGGAGCTTCAGAGTCTGTGTCAAAAGTAAAGTATAGACTCCAATTACCCGGTGCAACCGGAGGGTCACCTAAATCCCTAAAAATTGTTTGCAGCGTTATTACACCTGTTACATCGGGCTCCGGAAGACAAGCTGATAGCGTGTTATACTGTGTAACTGAATCAATAATACCGTCTGATCCCCATATAACTATAGAGTACGTGACAGGTACTGGAGTTGGATTTTCAGGGTCTAAAGCAGGGCCATTTGGAGTCGCACCAGCAAGGTTTTTTATGTACAAATAACACCCTGGAGTAGTTAAGGGTTCTAAAGTATAAAAGTCATACATTTGAGTACCAACAATAATACCTTCGCTGAAAACATATTTAAAATTTAGATTATTTATTGATGAGTTGGTATAGTTTCCGCTTAATGTATTGTAAAATCCGTCTATTATACACTTCGCGTCTTGGGCTAAAGTTTCATCTACTATTGAAGCAGAAAACCCTTTCATGTTCCATTGATACCAACCTTTAAAGTCAGTGTCTGGTGTTACTGCGCCTGAGCTGCTACAAGCTTCGTCGATAGTGACTGTTAATAAGTAATCTTGAGGCGTATCTTCTCCACAATCTAAACAAGGTCCAATACCTCCACCGTTAGGTTCGCACCCAATCAAAGTGCCTTTTATGTAGTTAAAGTACTTACCTTCTTTCTTTTGGAATTCTTTAATTTTACCGGCTTCAAGGTCTGTTCTAATAAAACTAGTATACCAACCGTGTTTTTTAATTTGTGAATGTGTAGGTATTATTTGATTAGCGTTAACTTCTGCTATAGAATACCATTTTTCGTTTAACCCTTCGTATTCAAGTACTCTAGAAGCTGTACCTGTATAGTTTAAAGTACTAAAGCCTTTTACAACTTGAGGCATTTCATTAAAAACAACATTAAAAGAGCTGTCATATTGAACTCCATAAAAGTTGTTATGTAAAGTGTTAACTCCATGTAGCCAAACACGACCATTTTTGAAAGTGTAGTAATTATTGTTTAACGTTACACCTGATTCTTGTATAAAATCTTTTCTACTAGTCCATCCATCTACGCCTTCTTTAAACGATACCGTTGTATTAGGTACTAAGCTGTCAGGAGCGTCTTCGCAGTCTGGGTCTAGTTGGTAGTCAGCATCAAGACTTAATCTTTTTTGCCAATAGCTAGACAAGTTATTCAATGTAAGGTTGTATATATCCTTGTCATCGTCATAACTACCTATAGCTTTTGTGGTAGTTCTTAAGTTATCTGCAAAAAAGCCAGACATACCTTTTTCTGCTATGTTAGTTATACCATCAGCAGAAAGTCTAATGACAGCGCCTCTATTTTTATCTGAAAAGTAAGATCTAAATCCATAAGATGCAAATGACTCTGGGTTTTTAGATATACCAAATTCTCCAGCATAAGGAACCGCTTGGCCTAATACAGCTTGGTTAGATGTTAAGTTAGCATTGCCATCAGCGTTGAATAGAGCGTCTTTATTAGCTAATATACGGAAACATTTATCTTCACACAGAGATATTAAATCAGTGTCTCTAGCATGCAATTTTTGTATCGTACCATGTATTGGATTAAGATCCTTTGTAATTGGTTCTGCTTGTATAAACTGGTTTAATCTGTTTATTCCAGAAGTAGAGTTGTATATTTGTGAAAATATAAACCCACTACCTCTTCTTTCAGCACTATAAGGAGCGTCTAACACTGTAGATACTTTAGGTCCTTTGTCTATAAAAGGAGCGTTATAGTCGTCTCTTATACGGTTAGACTCAACACCTTGGCCGTAAATATAGCAGTTGAACCAGTCTAAGGTTTTTTCTGTATTATATTCAGAAATAGGAAACGCATTTGAGGCTTCATAGTATAAGTCTAAATCAATAGATTCTTTAGGTTCTGTTTCAAAAATAGCAGGATTGCTAGAGGTTAAAATTTTATTACCGCCTTCATAAACTGGTCGTATAAGCTGTATACTGGGTAATGTTGTTTCTAAAACATCCCATTCATTTGCGTTAGGCATCCAAGATTCCGTTATTGGCTTATCTAAAGTAATCATTACGACGTATTTCCAATTTCTACTCCAATTTCCATCAAAACACCCACCAGTTCCTACTTGGTTACGCTCACCTCTAGGTGTTCTTCTTGATTGTGTTTTAATTATTGTGTAAGGCTTTGATAGTTTATCGCTGTATTGAGCGTTAGGGTCGTTATTTGCAAACCTTATTTTAGCTCCTGGATTTATTGTTCCGGTTGGAGCCGTCAAGGTTCGGTCACCTGGAGTTCGCCCTGTCATCTTATCTATTGTGGTGTTGCTGCCCACGCCTACGTTAAGGTAGCCGAATATATTACTTGTTCTCGTGGGAGGCGTATATCCAAAATCTCGCTCTGGACCCATATCAGAGCCATAAGTAGTTCCGGCACCTACCCAGCCTTTTAATCTTAATTGTTCAGTATCATCTCCAGAGTTGCAATCGCCACCGCCTTTGCCGTTGTCAGCATAGAAATACCTCCCCCCTGAATTAGCGCCATACTGTCCTTCATCCCCGTATGCAATAGGCGCATGAAAATCAATTTCATCAACAACAGCATACTCAACTTTTTGAGCGTCAAATGAATCTATAATATTAGTGTCAAAAGCAAAGTCTCTGTTTATTTTTGCAAAAAATCTACCTTCAAATTCAGGCAGTTTTTTGGTTACTTCTTCATATATAGTTATAGTTAAATCATCTCCATTATCTATATTAGGCACTTCACTGCCTAAGGGTTGTGACAAAACTACATCAAAGCTTGTGTCGTTGTTAGTAGGGGTTGAACCTGAAATATCATACTTATTAGACGTTATTCCTTGATATGTTATAGTTAATTTATTTGCACTACTATTTAAGCCACCTCTAAAAGTAGCACCTGGATCACTACCTGTTCCAAACTCTATAGTTATTCTACCAGGCTCAATTTCATTCTCAGCCGTAACATCTCTTGAAGCTACGAAGTTGTCAAATTTAGATATAAAGTCTGGAGCAGAATTATCAATAGATAATATTTTATATCTATTTAATTCTTTTACAGCAACGTTATTATCGTGCTGTTTTTTTAATATTAAATAAGATTCTTCAGTTATTTTATTTCTTTCTGAAGAAGGGAAAGATAGCCAAACATTTCCATCTTCTGCTAAATAATATCTATCTAAAGCTAAGTTGTAATATTCATTTGAAGTTTCTTTTACAAAAAACTTATAGTGGGTTGCCCAGCTAGGTGGTATATTAGTAGGTTGTATTGCTAGTTTATTTACAGTAGAAGAGTTAACAATATCTACTTGAAGCCCTGAGTTTTCACTCGTAAAAACAGGTGTTTCTCTTCCATAAGCATCTTTGTATACTACACCTGCTTGATATGTTCTTATTGACTTAATAGAACCATATGGCAGCGTCGTAGGCTCTGTATCGCCATTTTCGTCTATTAACAAATCAGGATATTCTGTAGAAAACAACGATGTACTTAGTTTAACCGGTGTTGAAATCTGCTCTGTAGTTTCATTAACAACGCCTACGGTGCTGTAGTTTTGTAAGTAGTTACCATAAACAATTCTATTGCCAATTATTTCTTGAGACTTAGCTTTGCGAGGCACATTATCCCATGGCCTAAGTAATTGATTGCTTTCAACCACCGCTCCAATTAACTCTGTTTTTATTTCATATTCTGTAGGTAAAGTAGTGTTTTGATAGTCACTTTTTTTCAATGTATCAACTACATAAACAGCTGTGTTGTTAGACTCTTTATAAAGTATGTCAATTTCAGAAATTTCGTCAGCGTTCCAGACTAAATCCTGGATTATAAGTTTCCTTAAATTATTAGTCATTCCAACATTGTAACCATCGGATGAAAGATACTCAAAGTCATTACCAATAAAAGCTACTGAAGAAAACGGCGAATAACAAGAATACTCGTTGTCTATATATTTCCATCTGTATGCAAATCTTGGAAAAACGTATTCAAATAAAGGCTTTTTTTCTACTAAAAGCACATCCCAGGATATAGCTTCAACCTCACCTTCGCTGTCTAAAGATTTATTTATGTTTCTAGAAATAGCCTGTATTTCACCAGTTATAGAAACACCATTTATAGCGTGTATTTTTAAACTTATTTCATAATCGTCGTTTGGCCCAAATTGGTTAACCATTTCTCCTGATAATATCAATATCTCTCCAACCTGTAAAGCGCTGCCAGGCGTTTGGTTTACTTGAAAAGTAACTCTTCCGTCCCAATAAGGGGCTGTGTTAGACCCATTAGGGTATGACTCAGAATTTGCAGGATTTAAGCTTGAGTTTTGAAAAACATTTGGGTCACCTGTAACCGGATCTATAAGATCTAAGTATTGAGCATACGTAGGTAATGATTCAAATCCGTTAGGATTAATTATAATGTTTGGCTTGTAAGTGAAGTTTTCAAGATCTAAATAACCCCAGCTTGTAGTAAGCGGGTTTAAGCCTGTACCTGGCTGAGGTATTTGCCCTGGGTTATCAGAAGCACTAGCTCCCATAAAATGCGTTGGAGCTTCTAATGGAGATAGTTTAATTGTAGTAATATCCGCTTCTACGAAATCAGGGCGTCCAGATAAGTTTGTGTTATAGCTATCTTGGTTAGGTTCCCATTTAGGTATTTTACTATGTGTTGAGAAATTGGTAGATCCTGTTTTAAACTTTTCAATATTAATCTTCTTTGGCTCAGTTTGATCGTCTGTCCAAAACAAAAACTTATCAATTACATTTATGCCTGTAATTAAATAATCAATTGAAAAATTTAAAATACCATTAACGTCTACTAATACAGGGCTGACTGCATTTTTAACTTCATCATACTCTGCAATAGCACTAATACCGTCGCTAGCTACAAACCAATATATTCTTTCGTTTATGTCGTTTCTATAAGATCCTATACAAACAGGGTTTGTCATAGAATCTATGTAACCCCCGGTCCAGGTTGCACCTGCGCCTATTTTATTTCTAATTTCTAAATTACCGGCTATGTTCTGCATAGTTCCAACATTGCTAGCATCAGAATTAGCTAAGTCTAAATTTAAAGCATCTCTATATTCTCCATTCGGAACTAAACGTTCGTCAAGGTCTTTGTTCATTTTACCTTTAGTAAAATTATGAATAAACTCTGGCATATATTAGTGTTTTATTTGCTTAGACTTACCTCTCATTACTTGAGTGATTTCCTCTAGTTTTATATTTGATAATCTTAACTTAGCATTTCTTTTCGCAACAGCTGCTTCTCTTTTAAATCTAGCCACCATGTATTCTGGAACATTAGCTCTTGTTGCTAAAACAGCGTGTGCAATATACTTGTACATAGCTTCTTCGGCTAGTTTGTGAACAATCATTTCTCCATCGGTAGCTAAACCATCGCTTATGTATTTTAATGTAATTATGCGACCTACCATATCAGAGCTAAACCTTATTAAGCCTTTTATTTGGTCTATAAAGAAAACGCCATTTGATTGAGCATACTGAGGGTCTAGTCCATATCTTTCACCATTAACTCTTCTGTGAAGCTGACCTTCTAAGCTGTCTTCTGAGTTACGGGGATTGTTAAAACGTTTCCAAGTTTCAGAATCTTGAGCGTATAATATTTCACCTTCTTCATCAAAAGTATACTCATAGCTACTATCCTGTATGATAGGTAAGGGGTCGCTTGTTTTGTGAGCAGGGTATATAACTCTTTCAATACCGTCTTTATCTGTCCATGTTACTTTCACGTAGTTTACATAGTCTTGTGGTAACACAAAATATAGTTGAGGAGATATTTCAATCTCTTGAGATTTAAAAGAAGGTAGAGTATCAAAGCTTAATTCTTGGATTCCTCGCTGAGCGTGAAAAGCAACGTCAGTTCTTTTTATCTTACTTATAATTTTATCTTCTCCAACATACGAAATTATAAAGTTATTTATAATATCTTTTAAGGAAATAGATTGGTAGTCGCCGTAGTTTTCGTCTAAACTATTCCAAATCCCATCAGGACCTAAGTAGTATTCTTCGTTTGTTTGATTTATAAGTCCCATTTATTAAGATTTTTCTTGTTGAATAGTTTCTATTTCTTCTTGATTAATAGCATTGTACAAGTTGTAGTCTTTGATTAATAAACCTGACAGCTCTAATATTTTTACAACTAGTTCAACTTCTTCTGAAGGATGCAACTCAAAGTTAACAGAGTTTGCTGCATCATACAAAGGTTCATCAAATACTATTTGGTAAGCCCATTGTACTTTAGCTGGCTTCTTTATATATTGAAACTCTACTTCAGTAGTGTCTGTTATTTCATTGTCACCGTAAACTCTGATTCCGCTTGTATTTGATACAAACACAGGTCTAACATTTTTTGGTTTGGTTAGTGGAGATGAATTTATGTATAAAAATTCATTAGCGTTAATACGCTCTGCTTCGATGCTTTCTGTAGATATTACACCAAAGGCATTTGTTGTTGTATTTTTATATACTACCGTCCCTAATCTATATAAGTCAGTTGGCTCGTCAAAAAAGCTTCCTGTACGAGTTGGCTCAGCTGTAGTTTCAAATACATTAATTTTTTCATTCAATATATTAAGCATATCAGAATACTCCGTGCTATTGCCAGGTATTCTACCAAACTGATTTATATCATAAAAGTATTGCTCAAAAAGATCGAGTTGTGCTTGATTAGCAAATAAATTAAACTCTTGAGCTGTGACATACCCTCGTTGTTCTTTGTTAAGTATACCTAAAACCTTTTGATATACAGTATCTATGCTTACTGCCATATTGTTTTTTATTATTATTTATAGTAATTAGGCCACCATTACAGCGGCCTAGCTACTATAATTAGTGACTTACAGTCTTTTAGTTAAGTGTTTGTAAACCTCCATACCATCATCTGTTTTAAAGAATGCAGCTAATGCTGAGTAAGGATGTTCATCAAAAGGAACTGTCATTAATTTCCTTTTAGTATCACCAAATGTAAATGTTCTTTGATCTGGTGATAATTGTATAATACCAGCTTGAGTGGCTTTGATACCAATATTTCTAAGCTCTACGTTTTCATCATTAGCTAGCTCAATAAATAAATATGGGTTTCTTTTAGCAAAGATTATTAAGTCTCTTTTTAACTCAGAGCTACTTAATGTATCTACTTTATTGCCATACTCTACTCTTAAAATGCTTTCTGCTTGGTTTATATCAAGCTCTCGAGCCAATGTTAATGCGTCAATCTCCATGTTGATATACTCTAGTTCGTCAACAGATTCTTGCACTGGATTATATTCTGTATATAATTGATCTCTTAAAGGGTGATAAAGAGATAGTATTTTTTGCAAATTCTGCATCTCTTTTGGAACTGTCAAAGCTCCATCTCTAAAGATAATACGACCTAATGTAGCCGTTCCTTGCTGATCCTCGGCAAAGGGCGAGTTTTGATTTGTAGCATACCTTATTTCTTTCTGTTCCCCAGTCTCTTGATCAAACCATAGTAAAGGTCTAATAGTTGAGTGTTTTGCTGGTAACGTAAAAACAACAGGTTTTTTATTGCCTTTTAATAGATATAATCTATCTTTAATTTCCCAACTTGGTTTAGCTGGTTTTTGAACTGGTGCAGTTTTAACTGCTACCTCTTGAGGTGCAACCTCATTAGCTTCTGCTTTTGTAGCTTTCTTAGCCATAATATAATATGATTAAATAGTTTAAATTGTGACAATAGCCATAGTATATAACTAGTAAGGGGCTAATGTCATATAAGAGTAATAATTACCCCCGTCAGTACAACGAGGGTAAGAATTACATTAGTTTAGCACTACGGTGTTGGAGGTGTTTTCTTCAACAATACAAAGTTGTTAGCGCCTTGAGTACATAACGCTCTTTCAGAAAGGAAGTGTACGTTCATTTCGTCAATAGCAGAAGTAAAGTTACCACCAACAGATCCAGTGATCCAAGACTTCATTTTACGATCGTCAGCTTCAGAAGCTCTGTAGCGTACGTGTAAGAATGGTCGTTGAATGTTTTGACCTAATTGCTGATCGTAAACAGTAGATACTCCAGCAGGTACAATAACACCTTGAACGTCGTTAACTAATCCACGAGTTGTAGAATCGTTTAAGTATTTCCAGTCAGTTTTGTAGAAATCGTAAGATCCTCTACGGAAACCAGAAAAGCCTAAGTTAAGCGCCATATCTTCAGAGTTTTCGAATACACCGTAAGATGTTCCGCCTACTCCTGTGTTATTAGCTTGTGCTAGCATGTTATCAATAGCTAAAGAAGTTGAACGATCTAAGAATAACATATTCTCTTCGATTGCTCCTTGCTTGTCTAACTCTGCTAAAATATCGTCAAATTCAGTTAATCCTCCAAATGGTAAAAGTGCAGTTGCAGCAGCTCCAAAATCTTGATCGTTATAGATAAGACCTCTATCTTCGATAGCAGCAAATAATCCTTCAGAACCTGTGAATCCAGCATGCCCAGCTCCTCCAACAATACCAGAGTCATCTTTAACAGCTTCGATCATAGACATTTCTAATTGATCTTCAAAACGTAATCTAGCTTCGTGCTCAGATTTTAAGTACCATAAGTAACCAGATGTTCCAGCTTCTGTTGCTACTTCAACCCATCCAATTTGTGCAACATCAGAACCGTTTACATTATACTTATCTCTAAGAATAATTGGTTTGTTGTTAAATTGTGTGAATTTAGCGTCAATAGAATTACCTACATCTCCTGATCCTTTTCCATACTCAGAACCGTATACGAAAATCTTAACACCTGTTAAAACAGATAGACCTAAAGCAGTTAAATCAGCAGCTCCATAAGGAGTAACAGTTACTGTAGTGTCTCCTAAAGTGTAAGTAGAACTTACTCTAGCTTTTACAGATACAACACCTACAGTGATATTAATAGTAGCGCCTGTTGCTAATAATCCAGCTTTTTGAGTGGCAGTTTGAGCACCAGCAACTGCAGGATCGTCATTTACAAAAGTAATTGTGTTTGTTGCAGCAACTGACTGATCGATAGTACAATCGTCAAAAGCAACGTGCAATCTTCCTTGTTCTGACCATACAATAACGTCTGAAGCCATTGGCATTTCAGCACCTACCATACGTAAGAATCCAGAGATCGTACGGTTTCCGTAACGCTCTACTTCTTTCTCATACACTTCTGGTAAGAATTGTTGTGTAAAATCTAAATCACCGATTGATAAATAATTGTCTCCAAATAATCCTTTAATAGGACGTGGAGTTAAATGGTTTAATTGGGCACCTGTGCCCGGGTTTGGAAATGATCCAGCCATAATTTTTAATTTTTAAATTTGTTATTTTCTAATTTTTACTCTTAATTTAGAAGAATCAACACCATTTACAGATCGCACAGTCCAGCCATTAGGAGCCGTCGTATTTTCATGAACCCCTCTCGGGTCCATATTGATGTTCTTTGTCTTAGCCATACTGTCTTTTATTGCATCAGCCTTGCCTTGCTCATAAAAGTGTTTTGCTACTGCGTCAGGATTCATAGCTGTAAATAAAGATTTATGATAACCAGAAGCATCAGACATTTCATTTTTTTCATTCAAGAACTTCTTGACAAAATTGTTAATGTCGCTTTGGTTTGTTTTAACCTCTTCTGCATTTTTAACATTAAACCTGTATTTCTTGTCCCCAACTTGATAATCAAAACCTTTGAAATCATTGTTGAAAACTTTATTAGTTTGGTTTAAAAATGCATTTTTTTGATTTTCAGCTAATTTAGTTGTTTCCTCTTGCTCTTTATTATATCGGTTAAAGAACTCAACCGCTTTTTGTTGTTCTGGATTTAATTTTGATCCAGCTTTAATATCTTCGTAGTACTTAGACTTCAAACCGTCTAAGTGATTTTTAGCTTTTGCTAACTCTTCTTTACGAGCTATTTTCTTTTTAAGTATATCTCTTTCCTCGTCTAGCTCTTCATCGTAAGTAAAGTTATCTTCCATTAAAAAGTCAATCTCTTCTTTGTCTAAGTGAGGTCTAGTATTTTCGTAATACTCTCTTAGCAATTGAGTTTCGTTTAACGCAGAGTAATCAGTGTTAAGTTTTACATAATCTTCCAAGCTTCCGCCTGTGTCATTCATAAAATCAACAGCTTTTTGAATATTTTCTGGTAACTCAATCCCCGCATCAGCCTCTATCAGAGCTTGTTCTACCTGATCTTCAAGCTCTTCAGCTTGCTCTGCAACCTCTTCTTCTGTTATTTCTTCAAGAACGGGTTGTTCAGCTTGAACGGGCTCTTGTTGTTGTGGTACTTCTTCAACCACTTCTTCGCTAGCTTCGGCTGGTTTATTAGCATCCACTGCATTTGCTTCTTGCTCTTGAACGGCATCTTCTTTTGTTTTGTTTAACTCTGCTAAGTCTACCTTAATTACCCCGTCTTCGTAAGACATAGGGGATTTGTCTTCGTTTGTAGGTGTTTCTTCCACTTTGACTTCTTCCTGTGGAACACCTTCTTGTAATTGTTCTTCCATGATAAAATATTATATAATTATTATTACTATTATTACCTAGGCTCGAAAGAACCTAAGTCAAATCCACCACCTAATATATCATTACCTGAGGATTCAAAGTTTTTAGGCGGTGTATTGTTTTTTCTTTGGTCTATCAGCTCACTTTGCTGAGTACCTTGTATTTTTACTCTTTGATCTTTTCTGTCTTCTTTTTCAGACTCATCATTAGCTGCTTTAGCAGCGTCCATATCTCTAATTTGCATATTGTATTGGAACTCCAATTGCATTAACTGCATTTTAGATTGTACTTCCATCTGCATCTTTCTTTCATCAAGCTGAGATTCTATTTGCATTAATTGAACTTTTTGATCTGTAATAACTTGATTTTTTTGAATTTCGGCCTGCGCTGCCACTTGTTGAGCTTGAGCGTTTGCTTGTGCTTGTGCTTGAATATTCTGCTGCTGCATGGCTTGATCTCGCTGTAATTTCTTTTTTCTTCTAATCTTTAATACTTGATTAGCTAGCTTTATGCTTCTTATCTCTCTAATGTCAATTGCATCTTCTAAATCAATAAGTCCAGCAGATAAAGCTGTTTGTATATTGTTTTCTAGTCTTTGTTTTTCTTCATCATCAGGCGTAAGTTCTAAAAATATACCAAAATCATATAAATGAAGATCACCCATTTCTTGTAAAGTGGCAACGTTATGTCCTCCAATCTTTTGTATAAACGCTTCTCTAGTTGGAGAGTATTCTAATACATCGGAAATTCTTAAAGACAAGCATTCGGCTAGGTCTGCTGTTAAAAACAAACCACCTGTAAGTATATGCCTTGTGGCTGTATTTGAATTAGCTGCTGCAATCTTCTGTACACCAACTAAAGCTTTAGCATCTGGAGTTGATCCATCTCTAGCTTCGTTTAATCCCGTAGTATCTCTTATCATTTGTAGATAATAGTTATACGTTTGTATTAACGCAGCCATCTTGCCACCACCAGCTCCACTAGTTATTTCTTGTATAGGCACTTTACCAGGATTCATATCACCCTCTTGAGTAAATGATCTACCAATTACAGAACCTGTTTGAAAGAACATGTTTAATGCTTCTTGCGGATTATAATTAGTTCCATTACCTAAATCTATTTCAGCTAAACCATCAGCGTCAAGGTAAACTCCATCCGGTACCATTCTTGATAATACCTGTTGAAGTTTTAAATGAGTTAATTGAATCATATCAGCAAACCCAGTTATGCGACTTACTAAAGACTCAATCTTACCTTTATACATTCTTGGAGCTACAATACTATAGTTCATCTTAACTTTAGTATGATCGCTTTTAGGACGCATCATATTTTTAGCTAATTCCCATTGAAGCAAGTAATCAGTACCTAATATTAACACACCTTCATACAGCACTTCTAAGGACCTAGATAATTTTCCAAACTGTTCTTCAAGCATTTCAACTGGCGGATCAAACTGGTCATCTCTAAGCACCACCTTTGAAGCTCCAGTAGCTGTTTCTTTAACCTTGTAAACTTCATTCATGTAAGTCTTAAAGTTAAAGTACAAAACTTGAACCGTATTAACGTCTGGGCTAGCAGAGTTATTTAGTGGGCGGTCGTAATAGTTATTGCTTTGATACGATGTTTTAGATATTTTTTCTAAATCATCGTTTGTTAATTCTGGAAATTGCTTTTTTATTTCATTTATAGTGACATCTTTTACTTCGCCAACATAATATACGTCTTGAAAGTTAGGGTCTTCAGTATAGGAATATACTAAATTAGCAGGGTCTACGTATTCAACCATAATGCCCTCTGATAATGTAAATCTATTCTTTATAGCGCCAATACCTATTGTAGTTAGGTCGTAATAAAAACGCTTTTTAGTTAGATCATAATTGTTACCGTCAAGTAAAGTGTTTATAGCTTGCTCCTCAGCCATCTCAACAGCTTGCTTATATGTTAGCTGCATGTGAACCTCTAGCTCTTCTTTAGTTTCAGGTAAATCTTCCTCTGGGTTTTCAAATAAAGCTATATTAAAATTCTCTTGCACAAAGTTGTTAAGATCTTTAGTGTACATATCTCTAAGTACGCTTTCCATGTAATCAGTTCTTTTACTTACTCCATAAGGATCTTGTGAGTACGCTTTTATATCAAAAGCTCTTTCAGATATACCGTTAACAACAATGTCTACAAATTTTGGTATAATAGGTACAGGCTTCCAGTCTAAGTTTAAGTAAGATAAGTCACCATTAATAGATAGCTCGTCTTTATATTTCTGTATAGGTTGCTCGCCTCTAGCGTATAACCTTAACTTGTGAAATGTATGTTGATTGCTTCTATATCTATTTGTACCAGAATCTAATTGAAACCACTCGTCTTGAATAGCTCTACCAACCTTAAGTCCATACTCAGGCGACATTTTTTCAGCATCACTAGCTACTTGACTAGGAAAAGTACTTTTTACAACTGATTCAGCCATATTTATTTTATTATTTTTGAAATTGAATCGCCATTACTATATTTAGCGATACTTAAGTTTAATTTTCGTTTTTGCATAATCGGGTTAGGTCTGTATAAATTTTTATTACAAGCCATTATAGCTAATCCAGAGCTTATAGCAGCATCATACTTTGTTCTGTTATTTATATCAAATTTTGCCCAATCATTTAAAGTTTCGCTAAAGTATAAATCTCCATAATTGCCGTCTTCTTTTAATCCAACGTATTTATCTATGTAAGATTCTATAGCCGCAGCATGAGCTTGCTTTATATCTTCACTTGAGTTTGGTATTCCTCCTATTTCTTTTTCTGCTGTAGAAAGTTTGTTCCAAAGCTTGTCTGGTCTATTCATTGAATAACCTCTATAACCTCTTCTTTTAAAATAGTACAATAACCTAGGTTTATTATTTTCAGCTAATATAGGCATTCCGTAAAATACACAAGCCATAAGAACGTCTTCAAAAAATATCTCAGCAGTCTGAGGTCTTGCAACGTACTCTAAAAAAAATGTATTAGGTGGAGCGTCTTCCATGCTAAACTTAGTCAACCCGTGTAAAGCTCCTTTTGATCCATTACCTCCAACTGTTCCGGATATATCATAACTATCACATCCAAAAGCCCCCATATGATCGTTACCTGGATATTTCATTCCATTTTTTAAAACTTGACGGTTTTGAATATCGTGAGTAGGAACCCAAGTTATTTTAAATCTTCCTTGAGGGTTTGGTGTAAATAAAACCCTTGAATCTTTAATTCCATTCCCCCAGCTAAAATTACCAGTACTAACTACTCCTGTATTTCTTAAATCTTGGTTGTAATCAATTTGCTCGTATATTTTCGCTAAGTTAAATAGACTGCTTTTTGTTTCGTCCCTAAATGCGTGTTCTTCCGTACGCGGAAATTGTCTATAGAATTCGTTTAAGGCGTCCTGATCGCTTTTTAATCCTTCAGCTTCATTGTTCCAGTGTTCTATAATTCCAGTGTCTATAATGTCGCCGTATGGACCTTTAACTTCATCGGTAGGCGTATCAAACACAGGATGCCCGTAATCATCTATAAAGCCCTCGTAGTTCCACTCCATAGGTATGAATAAAGAATACAAACCAGACTTTGTTTGACCGTTTTTATTTCTTTTTGTAGCATCAGAAGAGTAGTATAATTTCTTAAAATTTTCTCCCCCTTTGTCTAAAGCATTTGATGTTGATCCCATCATACACTTACCTATAATTCTTGAACCTAAACGTAAACACGTTTTTGTTACTCGCCAGTTATTTAATATATTATCTGGCCTCTCCCACTTTCCACTTTCATCGTGTACTAGTAGTTTTAGTTTCTCTCCGTCATAGGAGTTGTCCCCTGTGTTTTTCCAGTCGATGGTAGTGTCAAGTCCCTCGAGTAGTTCTTGGTCTTGTTTATTTTGGATCGATTTTCTTGTGAGCCTCGAGGCTGGTATTCTGTAGGCCAATTCGGTCTTTGGTCGGTCCATACCGTCTTGTATCGGTTTGAAAAAGAACGGATAATTGACAGATATGGGTACGACTTTATCCGTGAACATTTTCTTCGCATCGGAGCCAGATTTGGACAATATCCCAAACCGTGCGTCACTTGATATTGTGGCCATGTTGACCGTCTCTCCTGAAGCCATAAACGAAAAACCTGAACGTCTGTTCTTGAGATAAGACATGCCGTAACACCTTCTGTCTGCTTTACAAGCTTCCCAGAATAGGTAGAATAATCTGTTAGCTTCCCTGAATTCGGGGTTGCCAACGTCAATCTTAGACCACTGCAAGTACATAAAGTGAGTGCCAGTAATGTAAGTAGCCACGCCTTTATTATTGAACCAATGACCTTCCTCTCTGCGTTTAAATTGTTCATCTATATATGGTTCCCATTTATTTTGAAATTCCTCAGGGTATTCCCTCCATTCGAATACACTCTGTATTTGCTTTAATTCTTTAGGATATTCTTCTACAGTCCATTTATCTGTAGATTTGTTTATTTTAGAAGGCGTTTTTGGAAGCGCGATTCTTAATCCCTGTATTTCGTATATATCACCTATTTGACCTGTTTTACTTATAACTACAATATCGTTTTCTTTGTTGTAACCATAATCCCATTTTTTAGATTTATTTAATCTAGAAATAGTAGTAAGCTTTACGGGTTTAACTATTTTATATAAAGTTTGCTCGTACATTATTTAGATCTTTTTTCAGCAAATCCACTAAATGATTTTTTAGCTACTTCTTCTTTAGGCTTGTTATCGAGCATGTCTTGCTCTTCTTTTATTCTATTTAATATTTCGAAAGCGTCAAATATAGCTAACTTTTTTGTAGCAGCAGCGTTTTTAAGTCTGTCTGCTGATATATCATCGTCTGAATCAACAATAGCTTCTTTAGCTACTTTTATTAATTCCTCAACTGCCTTGTGTCCAGCTTGGATTATATTCGACTTCGTTTCCTTGATATTCATATTTAATTTTAATTTGATTGGTTGGTACTCTATAGAGTCTTTGTTTTTCAATAAAAAACTCGTATTCCATACCTACTTTAAAAGAAACTAATGTTCCTTTATCTATGCTTCCATCTGTGTATTTCACGATACCAAGACCTGGTTTTTCAAAATCTGTAGAAAACATTTTATCTTCTTTTATAGGTTTTATAAAACAAAAACCTTTTTCAGACTTCCACTTGCCATTTGACTTATAAGCATATATTTGATCTGGCTGAGCAAAGTACTTATCTTCTTCAAAGTAGCTTTTACTATTTTTTTCATTACCTCTAACATCATAAAACCTTCTAAACACGTTATGATGCAGTATAACCTCGTCTCCTTTTTTTATACTAGTTTCGCTTAACATAGGTGTGGCCAAGATTATACCGTGTCTACTTACATAGTTATGGTTTTGTAATTCAGTATTTAACAACAACTCATTGTTATCAATTTTAACCGAAGACGTTGATCTTCCGCTTTTAGGCTTTACTATAAAATTATAAATTGACTTCATTAATAATGTAAATCATATTCTACAGCTATTGCCATATTTTTATTGAAGTCTTTCCAGGATAGGGTTTCTTTGTTTTTTTCTATATATATAGAGTACTTATTTTCTTCCTCTAATATACTAGCTATAATATGACCGCCATACACTTCCTGTCCAACAGAATAGTGCATAGCGTCATTTTTATAATCTCTTCCAATACTAATCTTTCGTATCAGCTTCATTTTCTATTTTTTCAAAAGATCCGTCATTTATGTTGATGGTTATATCTCCATACTCTTCTCTTAATCCATCTTGAAGTTTTTGTAAATCTTCTTGAACCTTGCTTGCCCCGTGTAGTATTTGGTGTTTTTCAATTTCTAATTCACCCAACTTTAGTTGATGCTGGTTAAAATTTTTAACTAAATCCTGTAATTCAGTTAACTCTTCTTTTTTAATTTCTTGCACTTTTTTCATTTTATTAAATTTAATTGTTATTTATAAGTTTATTATTACGTGTAAACTTAATTATTTACTCCCCTATAATGAGAGTTACTGAAGACGGATTTACTTGATCCTCAATAGCGGCTGCAATTGTAGCTTCTATTTGAGCCACTTGCTCTTCACCCATTGCTTCTTTTGTCCACCCAACAACTATTTCGTTAGTTAAATCTTCAAATGGTATAAATGTATCGCCTTCGCTTAAAGGTACTATTTGAGTACCTATATTAGTCGCTGAGTAATCCCCATCTACCCCAGTTACTATCCAGTGCACATTATACACTACGTTTATTTCACCTTCTTCTTGAGGGTGTACATCCACTGTTTTACAATTCCAATTGTATGTTATCATTTTTATTTATTTTGCTGGGTTAATTCTGTAAGTTATTTTACCTATTGTTATTTCTAGTTGATTTGCTTTACTGTTAAATTGAATAGAACCTACGTTACTTAAATGGCTGTTACCATCAGCACCGTTTTTTCCGTTAGAACCCTTAGCTCCAGCTGCACCCTTTGCTCCAGCTGGCCCGGTATCTCCCTTAGCTCCCCGAGATGCCGCTTGTGAAGCGTCTTTACCAAAAGCGTCTTTAATAAACCCATGCAATTCCTCTATATCGAGACGCATGTTTTCTATTTCTTTTACGAGATGCTTGTTAACATGAAATACCCCAGGGTCATTTATGATTTCAGTTATACCGTCTATAGCGTCAAGCTCCGCAGCTACCTTAGTAGGCACCACGGTATCTCCATTTGAATCTTTGTAAGCTTCGTCTACTTCTCCGCTTTTATATAGTTTTTTACTTCTAATATTATCGTTTATATTTCCCATATCTTTATTCTGTATATTCTAAGCTTATTCCAGCCGCTGCATTTCGCCAGAGACCATCAGTTCTGTAAGCAACCTGAACCCTATCTGTAGCACTAAAAACAGCATCTGTATCTGATAAGGTTTCTGAGGCAAGTATGTTTAATCCACTCCCTGTTACGGTTATAGTAGATCCTTCATAAACAACACTTCCATTAACTGAAACTCTAAAATTAACAGTTGTAGCTGTTGGTACAGTAGATTGCCCTGTATTTCTAAGAACTATTTTTCTAACTCTACCTGCGTATGGAGCAATCCAGTTATTATAATAAGTGTCTCCTGTAATTTCTGAAATATAACCAACAGGTATAAAATAATACGATGTTGCGGTGTTTCCGTCGTGGCGGAAAGCTGAATTCCAAGCTACTCTTTGGTTTATATAATTATTAGCTTTTACATTTCCTTCGACATCTAGCTTTTCACTAGGATCATTAGTTCCAATACCAACGTCGCCGTCAGCTGTTACTCTTAATCTTTCGTGTCCACTAGCCCCACCAGAGTCTGGAGATGTTAGTACCGCAAACCCTGTTTTGTTACCATATAAAGCCTCCGATACAGCCGCAAGTCTTACCTCTTTACCGTAATCTGTACCATAACCGCCATTTAAACTTATATAGGAATAATCACCAATATCTACAGAACCTCCCTTAAACATAGCCTGATGTGATTCACCAGTTGTGTAGTCTTGTACGTGAAGTTTAGCTTGAGGGTTAGTATTTCCAATCCCGACTTCTTCACTTGTATTTATTGTTATTGTTCTAGTAGCATCTCTAGCTATAGATACACAGTCATTTAACACATTGTTTGCAACACCGCCAATTTCAACAGTTGAGCTGGCATCATTATAAGAATAGTGAGCCCCATAAGCAGTGTTGCCAGGGTCTTCTATTTTTAAGCCGTCAGTGTTACCTGCCCCTATATTTCCTATAGTTACTTTTTTAGCTGGATTAGTTGTCCCAATACCAACATTGCCTTCTGGGTCAATAAGCATTCTACTGATAAAATTCGTGTATGGAGAGTTGTAGTCCGTTGTGTCAAAAGACATACTAGGTCTTACTCCGTAGTAATTTTGTTTAACAGTTATTCTAGCTTGTTCTCTTCTATTACTACCGTTGTTACCTACTCCGAAGGATATACCTGTACCATCACCAGACGCACTAGAACTTGGCGGCATTACATCAACTTTTAACGGATAAGCAATTGTACCATTACCTATAGTTTGTTCTATGTGAGTCTTCGCTGTTGGATTAGTAGTTCCAATACCGACGTTGCCATTTACATCCATTCTAAATTTAACACCGCCCCCGCCATATATATCAAAGTAGGATGTTTGAGTATTTGTAGCATAAACCCCATCACCGAGCTCACCTGTATCTCCTATTGAAAATATACCTGTATTTGAGTTTGCCGATAAAACAGTATCTCCCCCTGTATTGTTTACCAATATTCCGCCTCCTCCGTCTACATGTAATCTAACATCAGGATCAGTAGTTCCAATCCCAACGTTGCCGCCGTTTAATATGGTCATTTTTGTATCTGAAAACTCAACGTTTCCAGAATCTTCCCCAGAGTCTAAAGCAAAGTGCATGTCACTCCTTCCCCAACTGCCATCCGGATTTCTAGCTATAATAGCCGCTTTTTCATAATTGGTTTCAGAAGCAATAGTGCTAAACTTTAAAGTAGCCTCTGTTCCAGCAGCACTATTGTAAGCTAGTATTTTTACGTCAGTATTAGAAGTTCCATTTCTAACAACAAGTCTTTCACTTGGGAGGGTTGTTCCGATTCCAACGTTGCCAGAGCTATTGATTACCATTTTAGTTGAAAAGTTCGTGTTAAAACTAAAAGTGTCTGATGAGTCGGTATATGTTATTTTACCAGCAGTGTTTGTTACTGAGAATTGCGTACCTCCCATTCCTATGGTGGAAGTTCCTGACGCACCTGTAGCTAAATATAAATTAGAGTTACCTCCTGTTGTAGCTGTATTGCTTAAAACAAGTATTTGATTAGTAGAGGGTGAAGCTGCTGCTCCATCTCCAACTTGAATAGCACCTAATGGAATATTAGTTCCAATACCTAATCTGCCATTAGCATCATCTACGTATACAACATCTGACGCAAGCGAAGTGTTTGTAGCTGTACCTACAAATAATCTACCTTCAGGTAAATTAGGTACATCGTTGGTTCTACCAAGAGCTATAACCTCTAGTTCACCTGTGTTCTGTTGAACTCTAGATACTATAGCTACATTTTGTATTAAATCAGTACCACCTGGTCTTATGTTGGTAAGCCCACCTCCGGGTTTTACGAATATTATATCACCGAGAGCCCAACTCTCTGTACCAGGACCAGTTGTGTCAAAAGAACCATTGAAACTACCAAAAGCGGTCATTGTTCCAAAAGCTTGACTTGCATAATCAGCATCCGCTAAGCCCACTACAGGCATCTTAGCTGGAAGGCTAGAATCTGCTTTAGCTACGATATTGACATCTTGTCCAGTTTGGTAACCTACTATATATAGAGGATCTCCTTTTGCCAAAGCTTCGTCTGCCTTAATAGGCTGGACTATAGCTTCTGCTGTTTCCGCTGACAGTCCGCCTGGGCTAACCCAATTTACGTTACTCCCATCAGAAGACAATAAGTACCCCGCTTGTCCTAGTGGATTTGTAGGATCCCCATCTGATATACCTGCTTGTACTTCTATTGGTTTTTTAAACTTCATGTATTAAATTTTATTGTTATTACCCTATCTTTTGTACTAAGATAGTAATGTCTGTTGCTTCTGCTACAGCTATAGTAGCTACTGAAGTAGTTGCTGTTCTAGTGACATCACAGTACACTGTGTCTCCAGAAGAGTTTATAGTTTGAACTAATGTATTTATTCCAAAAGCGTGGTCTACTGTTCCAGATAAATCTCCAGCTTCAATCGTACCTGTTTTAGAAGTTGATTGGTTACCAAAAGCTAATAACTCACTTAATTTTGCTTTATTATTAATATCACTTCCTAAGTCATAAATTGGTAGATAATAATCAGTTGGTTCTTCTGCAAGTGTATCAAGAGCTAAACCCTCGATATCAAGACCTACAAAGGCAGTTCCTGACGCGTTATAAGTGACGTCTATACCTTTTAGTTTATCAACTGTACTCTCTTTAACATTACCAATACCAACTTGTGTGTCGCTAGCAAGGTCAATGTTGTTTTGAACAGTCGTCCAATCGGTTAAAGCGCTTGGATCATCAACTTCTGCTATAAGAACATCTCCGGCTCTTAACTGCTCGCCAAAGAAAGTACCTTCAAGGGTTACCGTATATGTCCAACCTTTTAATATGCTGTTTGGCGATGTTGTTAAATCCGGTATGTTTGTAGTTGCGTTATATCCTCCTTGGTATATTAGACCGCCTACAATTAAACTGTCAGCATAGGCTTTTACAGCTGCAGATGTAGGTATAGTTGTGTCGTTGTCGTTAGCGGCAATAGTATCAGCTTCTGTAACTATCGTGGCTGCAGTAAAATTAGCAACATCCAACACACCATTCGCCACTGTAGTTACTATAGAGGTTGTTCCAGAACCAGTGACCTCTCCTGTAAGCGTTATTCCTTCATTTCCTGTTAAATATCTACCGTCTAGATCTACTGTTACATCGGATTGATTCTGTACAGTGGCTGTTAAAACACCGTCACTAGTATTAAAGCTTAAAGCTGTTAAATAATCGTTGTCATTAGTATCTGTAGCGTCAATAGTAAGTGTAGTACCCGAAAAAGAAGTTGTAACATTAGTTCCTCCTTCAAAATCAATAATATCACTCGAGGCTACGATTGTTGGGCCTCCAGTATCTCCTTGTATTTTCCACGTGTATGTTCCAGGTATTGCGTCTATTTCAGCCCACTTATTGTTTTTTGATAAATATCTTATACCGTTGCCTGGAGTTGTTTCTACTGCAGTACCATCTTCCGCATTTAGAGACGCTGTTACTGTTACATCACCAGAGGCTGCAGTTGTTGGGGTTAAATTAATATATGTGCTGTTTGTAGTAACTACGGTTTCCACTATATTAGAAGGTACTGTTGGAATAGTCGGGAAAGCTGCTAAATTTCCTTGACCATTTACATAGTCCCCAGACAGTCCATTAAAAGATAGCGTTAAGATGCCATTAGCTGTTATAGTATTACCGGAAGTTGCATTACCTGCTGACGCTAACTCAATACTAGTAATACCCGTATCAGTGTCAATCGCACTCCAAGCAATTGTCCCCGTTCCATTGTCTTTACCGTATTTAAGCTCATTATCTGTTGTGTTATAATATAACTGACCCTCTACAGGTGTCCCAGCGGCGCCGTCGTTTATTTCGTTTTGAATTCTTGGGTTTAAAAGTTGATTTTTATTGTAATCAACGTTGTTTAAAAAATTAATTGCCATTAGTTTGTTTTTGTTAGTTTATGAAAGCCTGTCCTGAGAAGGCTGCTGAAAAGTTTATTGTTAAGCTGTTTAAGTCGTCAAATACAACTTCACCATACATTTCTATATTATTTGTATTGACGGAGGTTACTGAGGGAAATTTGTTTAAGTCATGTTGAACCTTCCATATAGCAGACGCCACAGGCTGCGGATGTACATAGTTCTTATCTGCTTCATCTTCTTTAGCTTTAGGGTAGGTTATTAAGCCGTAAGTTTTTTCAGAAAACAAAGACCCGTTTGACTCTATTAATGTAAGATTGGCGTTATAAAAATCTGTTTCAGTAACATCTTGTGTTAAGGAATCAAGTTTGTATACGCCAAAATTATTTAAGTCATCTACTTGAGCTAACATGATTGGTTCATCAACTAGTGTAAGTAGGTAGTTTGAAGCTAAAGTATTAGCTAAAGAATCTTTGCTTATTCTAAAACTAGTCAAGTCACTAAAAGCAGTGTTATTTCCGCCTCCAGATATAAGGCTTACTGTGCCTGGTCTTCTTCCTCCTGCTAAATTAGTTTGAAATTTAAAGTTGTTCTGATTAACAATACCTATGGAACCATTGTCGTTAAACAGGTCTGCTATTGATTGTGCTGTAAAGTTTTTTGTAGCATTACCACTATTAGAATCAGTACCAATCCATCTGTCTAGTAGTGTTACTACTGTGTCTATTGCGTATGTACTAATTCTAGCCATTTAATCTTTTTTTGTTATAGCTTTCGCCTTCTCCCAAGTACGACCTACAAAATAAGCTCCATATACAGTTACTAGTAAAGTTTGAAATATTGGCACGTATTCTTCAGCTATAGTAAACCCTCCTACATTACCATCAAAAAAAGCACATAAAGTAAATATAACAGTTAAGTATATAAGTACCATAGGACGTATGTTTTTAGATAAAAAGCTATCAGAGTCCATATCAGACTTCCATCTAGCTGTAACCTGCTCTTGAGCTTCTTTATCTGCTTTTTCTAGTATCTCTGTAATTAAGCGCTGAGCTTCTAGCTTCTCTTCTTTAGTAGTTGTAAGGTTGTCTAAAACCTCGCCAACTTCTTTTATGACGGAACCTGTGAGCCATTGCCAAATCTTTTTCATTTATATGGAAATATTTTATTTAACTTATCTTTTCTTTTACCGCAACCGCAGTCAGGATTTAATGTTTCAACAACTTTTTTAATACCAGTTGCTTTTGTGAATTTTTCTATTGAATCTCCTAATCCTTTTGATTTCATTATATTATATTTTAAGAATGTCTACTACAGCACCATCTTTTTCTAGCGGCTCTACCTCTTTTACCTGTCCAGCTTTTAGATCTAGAACAAAATGCTTTTTGTCTTTTATAAGCTGCTGTTCCAACTTTTACATCGCATTTCGTTACTGCTGTTTTTAATTTACTACCTGGGTTTTCTTTTTTATACTTTTTTACACCAGCTTCGGTCATACCAGCGCCTTCTTCTGTTGTTCTAAAATTCCTACCCTTACCTTTAGTAGTTTTTCTAACCTTTGCGAAGGGTGAGTTTTCTTGCTGGTATGCCATAATTTATTTTTTAGATCCGTAGCCTTTCATTTTGAAAGCCATTGTTCCTTTTTTTACTTTATTACCAAAAGCTGATATTGATGAATCTAATCCTTGAAACAAAGCTCCATTATCTAATGTGATAGGCTTGTAGCTAACGCCGTTTTGTGATGCCATTGCACTAAAGCTTGATGTAGGAGTTGTTGTAGTTTGCGGAGCATTAGAGCCGCTGTTAACACCCATATTTTTTTCAAACTCAGACTCAAAATCAGAATTAGTTTGAGTGCCTTCTGGAGCTTTAATAGGTTGACCACCTTCTACGGCTCCTTTTAGATTTTCTCCACGACCATATTCCATACGCTGAGTGATATATCTATTACGCATACCAGTCGCTTGTTGACCTATGTTTTTACTTCTTGCAACAGTGTTTGCTAGCTCGTCTTTATAAGCTGTTAAAGTTTCTTGATTAATTTTACCACTATCAAACTTTTTTTGCATTCTCTTAAGCTGCTTAGAAGCTTTTTTCACGTTTCTTGCAGCTATTTTTCCTGCACGTGTATTACCTCTAAGTTCTTGAGGCCCCATTAAATCAATACTTGATCCACTACTAGCCTCTGTAAGAGGTTGTTCGTAACTAAACTCAGCATTGCCAGGTGTCGTTGTTCCGGTTTCAAACTTTCTAATACCTTCGCAACCTTTTGCGTTAGGGTCTTTTTTGCATCTTTCGTTGGTGGACTTCCAATTCTCGCACTCTTTAGAGTTGGGATCCTCACAAGCGTCTTTTCCTTTATATGGCACAGGAGGAGTGAAAGTTCCCTCATTCCCGGTTGCTTTGCCTTTAAGTAGGTTTCCCTCTGCGTCTTTTACGTCTTCATTTTTAGTAGTCGGATTATTATTATTTTCTTTTGCTTTCTTTTCATCTTCAGTTAACTTAGCAATAGAAGATTTATGTTGAGCTACTTTTACTCTTTTAGTTATTGGTGTATACATATTATTAGTTTTAATCGTTTGGTCCTTTTCTACCTACGCCTCCTGTGAAGTCTTTTGAAAGTTGAGTAGCTCTGTCTATCCCTGCACCTATTTCTTTACCTGCGTCTATAAATCCTTTACTTTGGTACATGCCTTTTAAATCATTTACTAAAGCAGCCATATATTTATTAGGCGAATCACAGTTAGCAGCGACTGATTCTTTAGCTTTCTGCGTGATTGGTTTTGTTTTGTTCATTATTGTTAGTTGTTAGTTGTTATGAGTAAGCTTCGTCTTCCCACTCAAAATTGCCGCCTTCGACATCTTTTTGACCGGAATCCATAGCTATTAAATTACCTTGATCTCTTTTATACACTCTAGAAGGCGACTTAGTATCTTTTTTCCAAGTTACCATATTGTCGTCGTAATGTAATCTACCTTGCTTCATTTGGCAGTGGTGCACGTTTTCATGTTCAACCGCTTCTTTCTTTTGAGCAAGTGATAAACTCTTGTCTATAAAAGTTGTACCATCATTATTAGCCTCAGCCATAATGTCACCTTTTAAGTTCTTTTCAAAAACAGGTCTACCCCATTCAGAAAGCTCTTCGTTGTACCCAAATATTTCGCCTTTAGTTTTAAGTTTAAATGCCATTATTTTCCGTAGTAACCTTTTTTATAGTTTTTAGCAGGAGCCGCAGCGCCTTCAGCACTACCAGCACATCCGCAATCTTCTGTAGAAGACTTTTGTTTTTTCTTTGGTTCATTAACAACTCTTCCGTCTGGAGCTACAATAGGACCTCCTGAACCATCAGCGTTTAATGTAACCTCTTGATTTGTTGGTGTGGTTAAGTTCTTGAATGCAGCTTGTACTCTAGCTGTAATTGGGTTGTTAGCTTTCATAGTTATCTTTCTTTGTCTTTTATCATATCATCAATAGCCTTGTTAAAGACTTTATCTGTATATGTCTTGTTTTTGTAAAACACGCTTGCATGCGAAGTAGGTAAATCCTCTTCCGCTAGCAATATTTTATATATTCTGTTTATCAATCTTTTGCATCTTGACGATGTTTTGTACACACTATATTTAATAGTAGTTCTATTACGTTCACGCCAAACATCAATCCATCCGCCTTTACGTAAGCGCTCCCATCTTGCTTTATCCCAAGAGTAAGTATAAACACCATCTATAAAATCATTACGTGTAAAATGCACTTTGCAATCTAAATATATTAGTAATTCTAGATCAGCATCTTTTAAATCATAAGTTTTACAGGCCCATCTTCTGACAAGCCTGTAATACTTTAATAAATTTAATTCTCGCAAATCATTTGCTTCTATTCTCATTCTACAACAACAATGTCCGATACTTTGATTACATAGTAAAGATGGTCTTTGTGCTCTATACCACTTCCAGCGTGTTTGTCATATCTTACGATATCACCCTCTTTAATAATAGGGACTTGATCTCCTACGCTTACGACTTTACCTTTTAAGTATCTAACGTCACTGTCTTGCTTTTCTGTTAACTCTAAGCCTCCTACTTTCTTCGGAGCTTCTTTTATCTTGTCTATAACGACGTAAAAATTAATTGCTTGCATCGTCTAATCTTTTGTTACTGATTATACAATCTGCAGACACAATAGTGTTAACTACACTTACGGCGTTTTTCAGCGCCGCTTTTGTAACCAAAACCGGATCTATAATACCTGCTTTGACCATGTTCACTGGCTTGCCTGTTACTACATCTATACCCCAGCCTTTTTTGTTCAGATCCTGAAAGTCAAGCCCAGCGTTTTCTAGTATAGTTTTATAAGGAGCTTTTATAGCTTCTAGCAATAATTCCTCTCCTTTGCTTTTAGGCTTAATATTATTTGCTGCATTTAATAGCGCTACACCACCACCCGCAACAATACCTTCTTTCAAAGCTGCTTTAGTAGCGTGAACTGCATCTTCAACTCTATCTTTCTTTTCTTTTAACTCTACCTTAGAATCAGCTCCAACTCTTACAATACCTACAGTGCCTGCTAAAGTAGCTAGCCTTTGTTCTAGTTTCATTTTAAAGAATCCATTTTTTTCATCTTTAATCTGTTCTTTAACATGTGCAATTCTATCTTGCAGTTCTTCACCCTTGTCGTAAACCTGCATTACTGTTGATTTATTATCA
>Ga0233438_10000860_pt1 | contig 36246 bp, 32 predicted proteins | sample SI_123_September_FD_182720 | JGI IMG/M metagenome (GOLD analysis project Ga0233438, IMG submission 182720) | Seawater microbial communities from Saanich Inlet, British Columbia, Canada - SI_123_September2016_10_MG | ecosystem: Environmental > Aquatic > Marine > Inlet | place: Canada: British...
TTTTGGGCTTTGGTTCTATGGTTTTACTATTTGTGGGTGTGCTAGACGATATTGTTGGTTTAAAACCTATGACTAAGCTGATTTTACAAATTGTAGTTTGTTTTGTCTTAATTCATAATGCGCCATTTTATATAGAAAACATGCATGGTTTATTTGGTTTTTCTGAAATCCCTTATATTCCTTCTTTATTGCTTTCTGTATTTGTGTATGTGGTATTTGTTAACATGTTAAACCTCATTGACGGTATTGATGGTTTGGCCTCAGGAATTTCTGTAGTAGCATTCTCATTTTTTGCATACGTTGGATTTGTTGAAGCAGATTACTACAACATGCTTGTGAGTATGGCGGGTATGGGCTGTCTTATCCCGTTTATGTATTATAATATGTTTTCTGATAGGAAAATATTTCTTGGTGACAACGGTTCTCTTGTCATGGGTATTATTTTAGGGTATTTGTGTCTTGATTTTATCTCCTCAACTAACACCTCAGATCAATTATTTGGCGATACTAAAATTATTGTATTAATGTCTGTATTTTCTTATCCACTTGTAGACACCCTGCGTGTTTTCGTGGTAAGAATTTTAAGGAAAAAGAGTCCTTTTTCTGCAGATAAAAATCACATTCACCACCACCTATTGCGTCTGGGTTTGTCTCACCGTAAAGCAACCCTGGTGGTTATTGTCTATACTATTTTTATTACGGGTATTTCATTTTTGATATCAGGGATTGATATAAATTTGGCCTTTGTTGTGCTACTGCTCATCTCGGTGCTTGTTATTTGTCTCCCTTCGTTTTTAATTAAAAATGAAGACGGGTCTATTTCTTTTAGAAAAAAAGCTTGAGCTACATTGCATTAAACTTTTTAATATTCATCGTATATTTTCACTCATTTGTTTGGTTGAGAGGGGCTAATTTTAGCCCAAAAACAAGGGGTAAAATACTTTTTTTGCTCACATAATTGTAATAATTTTGTTTAACAGCTACTAATCTCGTAAGTAGTTGTTTTTTAATAATTTAGCCTCTTTGATGTAAGTCAGGGCTGCGAAGCCGTTTAATAAATTAAGCAATTACAGGTTCTTAGTTTTTACAAAACAAAAGATGATACTTTAATTTTAAATATTTCCATTTAAATTTATATTACCCATGAAAAAAAAAGCAATCATTGTTTCTGGATATTTTAACCCCATACATAAAGGGCATCTTGAGTATTTTCAAAATGCCAAAAAGTTGGCAGATGTTCTCTTTGTAATTGTTAATAGTGACCATCAAAGAGCTTTAAAACAAAGTAAAGAGTTTCAGCTTGAAGACGAGCGTATGCTAATAGTCTCTTCACTAAAACCCGTAGATAAGGCTATTTTATCTATAGATAAAGACAGAACAGTTTGCGAGACTATTGCCAGTATTGCCAAGGACTATGGGCAAGAGTATGATTTAGCCTTTGCAAACGGTGGAGACCAAAACAATAATACCATACCAGAGCGACCTATTTGTGAGAAGATGGGTATTACGCTTCTAGATGGTTTAGGAGATAAAATACAATCAAGCAGCTGGCTTTTAAAAAAATAAATATGCAAATTTTTACTACCATAGAAAAAGAGCTCATTCAACATAATTTAAAGATAGACTCCTATGACCACAACCGCCCTTGGGGAGGATTTTTTGTAATAAAAGAAGAAGATGCGCAGCGCTTCTCTAACATATATTTTGATGGCTTTGATGTAGATACTCTTCGTAAGGCAGGAAAGTTAAGTCCAAAAATACTAGCGGTAAAACCTCAGGCAAGATTATCTTGGCAATACCATCACAGAAGAGCAGAGACCTGGCGTGTTGTTAAAGGGCCGGTTGGCGTAATTAGAAGTTTTGATGACACCCAAAAACCTATGATAACCCATCATGATGGGGATGTTGTCACCCTTAAAAAAGGAGAGCGTCACCGCCTTATTGGTCTTGATTCTTGGGGCGTTGTTGCAGAGTTTTGGCAGCACACAGATGCCGAATCACCATCAAACGAGGATGATATTGTACGATTGCAGGATGATTACGCTAGAGAATAACATGATATTTATATCCAGACCGCATCAAAAATGAATTTTGAGAATGTACATATTGCAGTTATAGGCCAGGGTTATGTAGGGCTACCTCTTGCTATAGCGTTTGGAAAAAAATACCCAACCATAGGCTTTGATATCAATCTCTCTAGAATTGATGATTTAAAAAACGGGGTTGATCATACAAACGAGGCCTCACCACAGCAACTTACAATCGCTAGTAAGCTAACTTTTAGCTCAAGTATCAATGATATCAAAGAGTGTAACATTTACATAGTTACAGTACCTACGCCCATAGATGAGTTTAAAACACCAGATTTAACTTTATTAAAAGTGGCTTCAAAAATGCTTGGAGATTTGCTTAAAAAAGGAGATACTGTTATATATGAGAGTACTGTATATCCAGGATGCACAGAGGAGGTTTGTGTGCCTATATTAGAAAAAACAAGTAGTTTAATTTTTAATACAGATTTTTTCTGCGGCTATTCTCCAGAGAGAATTGTCCCAGGAGATAAAATAAATACCTTAACGACCATTAAAAAAGTAACCTCCGGCTCTTCTCCAGAGGTTGCTGATTTTGTTGATACATTATACAGGTCAATAATTACCGCAGGCACATTTAAAGCTACAAGTATAAAAGTGGCTGAGGCTAGTAAGGCTATAGAGAATGCCCAGCGGGATGTTAATATTTCATTTGTAAATGAGCTGGCTTTAATATTTGATAGAGTTGGTATAGATACCCAAGATGTGCTCGATGCTGCTGGAACTAAGTGGAATTTTCTTAAATACAAACCAGGGCTTGTAGGAGGCCATTGCATAAGTGTAGATCCTTATTACTTGGCCTATAAGGCAGAAAATCTAGGGTATCATCCAGAGGTGATACTAAGTGGTAGAAGAGTGAATGACAACATGAGCGCATTTATAGCAAACAAGATGATTAAAATGCTTATCAAGGCTGGAAAGCAAATTATGGGTTCAAAAATCTTAATTCTTGGAGTTACCTACAAAGAAAATTGTCCAGACATTCGCAACTCAAAAGTTGCTGATGTATATCATGAATTAGAAGAATTTGGATTACATGTTGATGTGTATGATTATCAGGCTAGCCCCAAGGAGGTCAAAAATGTTTTTGGGATAACCCTTATAGACCAGATTATAGAAAAATATGATGGTATCTTGTTAGCGGTATCTCACGATAAGTTTTCCAAGATTGATATCACATCTTTAAAAAAAGATGCTAAGAGTATTGTGTATGATTTAAAAGGATTTCTGCCTAGAGATCAAGTTGATGCAAGATTATAAATACATTTTTTTATGAGAAAAAACACAAAAATTTACATTGCGGGCCATAGAGGTATGGTAGGGTCAGCTATTTGGAGACTACTGGAGCAAAAAGGATATGATAATTTAATTGGCCGCAGCAGTAAAGAACTTGATTTAAAAAACCAAAACAAAGTCCAAGACTTTTTTAAAACTCAAAAGCCAGAGGTGGTTATTGACGCAGCCGCAAAGGTGGGAGGGATATTGGCAAATAATGACTATCCTTATCAGTTTTTAATGGAGAACATGCAAATTCAAAACAATTTGATTGATGCTTCATTACAGCAAGGGGTAGAAAAGTTTATATTTTTAGGTAGCTCTTGTATTTACCCGAAATTTGCAAAACAACCTTTAAAAGAAGAATATCTACTTACAGATTCTTTGGAGCCAACCAACCAATGGTATGCCTTGGCCAAAATATCTGGAGTGATGGCCTGCAAAGCAATTAGAGAGCAGTTTAATAAAGATTATATTAGTTTAATGCCTACAAATTTGTACGGTACTCATGATAATTTTGATTTGCAGACGTCTCATGTATTGCCTGCCATGTTGCGTAAATTTCATGAGGCTAAAGAAAATAATAGTGCTCCAGTTACATTATGGGGTAGCGGGACGCCAATGAGAGAGTTTTTGTTTGTTGATGATATGGCAAAAGCAGTGGTGTACGCCCTAGAAAACAAACTGCCAGAATATTTATACAACGTAGGCTCTGGCAAAGATGTTACTATTAAAGCCTTGGCCCAGACCATCCAGAGGGTAACAGGCCATACCGGTGAAATTGTTTGGGACGCTTCAAAGCCAGACGGTACACCAAGAAAATTAATGGACGTTTCTAAACTAAAAGAGGTGGGTTGGAGTTATACCACAGAACTTGAAGACGGCATTAAACAAACCTATGATTGGTTTCTAGATAATATAGAGAATTTTAAACAGGTTAAGTTAACATAGACATTGACATTAACTTTGTTAAAGACAAAATAGTCTAAATCAAAGTTTAAGTGAATGTCATTTTTTGAAACAAAAAATATGAAAGTAGCATTAATTACAGGAATTACAGGACAAGACGGCTCATACTTGGCCGAGTTATTATTAGAAAAAGGATATATGGTACATGGTATAAAAAGAAGATCTTCTCTTTTTAATACCGCACGTATAGATCATTTATACCAGGATCCTCATGATCCAGATCAAAAATTAAAATTGCATTATGGAGATCTTACAGATGCCATGAACCTTACACGCATCATACAAGAATGCCAACCAGACGAGATTTACAATCTAGGAGCGATGTCTCACGTCGCTGTATCTTTTGATACACCAGAGTATGTAGGTAATGTAGATGGTTTAGGAACTTTAAGAATCCTAGAGGCAGTACGTATTTTAGGCCTAGAGAAAAAAACAAGGATATACCAGGCTTCTACCTCTGAGCTATATGGTGGTATGCCAGAGAACAAAAACGATAAGGGTTTTTATGATGAGTCCTCACCATTTTACCCTCGCTCTCCTTATGGTGTTGCAAAAATTTATGGTTTCTGGATTACAAAAAATTACCGTGAGGCCTATGATATGTTTGCCTGTAACGGTATTTTATTTAACCATGAATCTCCAAGAAGAGGAGAAACATTTGTTACCCGTAAAATAACAAGAGCCGTTTCAAAAATAGCATTTGGCCTGCAGGATAAGTTTTATTTGGGTAATTTAGAGGCCAAGAGAGATTGGGGGCATGCCAAAGATTATGTACGCATGATGTGGATGATTCTGCAGGCAGACCAGCCAGAAGATTGGGTAATTGCTACAGGAGTTACTACAACAGTTAGAGATTTTGTAAGCATGGCTTTTAAACAAGTAGGTATTTCTTTAGAGTTTAAAGGTATTGGAGTAGATGAAAAGGCATATGTTACGGCCTGCAGCAAGCAAGAATTTCAGCTTGCAATAGGTAAAGAGGTACTCTCTGTAGATCCTACCTATTTTAGACCCACAGAGGTAGATTTATTAATTGGAGACCCATCTAAGGCCAAAAATAAACTAGGCTGGGTACCAGAACATGATTTGGCTTCCCTGGTAAAAGACATGATGCAGAGTGATGTAGAGCTCATGAAAAAAGATGTTATATTACAAAAGGCAGGTCATGAAATTTTAAAACAAGCTGAGTAAAAGTTTATAAATAGAAATTTATGAAAATTAAAAACATTTGCTGTATTGGCGCCGGTTATGTTGGAGGCCCTACCATGGCAGTTATTGCCCAAAAAAATCCAGATATTAACGTAACGGTTGTAGATTTAAACGCTCAGCGGATACAAGACTGGAATGATCCAGATCTCACAAAACTACCCATCTATGAGCCAGGTCTTGATACAGTAGTTGCTGAGGCCCGAGGCCGTAATTTGTTTTTCTCAACAAATGTGGATGACGCTATAGATGCTGCAGAAATGATTTTTATTTCTGTAAACACCCCAACCAAAACTTATGGAGCTGGTAAAGGCATGGCCGCAGATTTAAAATATGTAGAGTTGTGTGCTCGCCAAATAGCAAGGGTTGCCACCTCTGATAAAATAGTGGTAGAAAAATCTACCCTTCCTGTAAAAACAGCAGAGGCCATACAAAGCATACTAGATAATACTGGTAATGGAGTAAGTTTCCAGATTCTCTCCAACCCAGAGTTTTTGGCAGAGGGTACCGCCATGAGAGATTTGGCCATGCCAGATAGAGTGCTTATTGGAGGTAACCAGACCAAAGAGGGTAAAGAGGCTATTGCCGCCCTTGTTAATGTATACAGCTCTTGGGTTGCCAAAGAAAACATTTTAACCACCAATTTGTGGTCTTCAGAGCTGTCTAAGCTTACTGCAAATGCTTTTTTAGCGCAGCGTATATCTTCTATCAACTCCTTGTCTGCCCTTTGTGAGGCAACGGGGGCAAACGTATCAGAGGTTGCAAAGGCCATTGGTATGGATTCTAGAATTGGCCCTAAATTTTTACAGGCCTCTGTAGGTTTTGGAGGGTCTTGTTTCCAGAAAGATATTTTAAACTTGGTATACATTTCAAAATCTTTAGGGTTACAAGAAGTTGCAGATTACTGGCATCAAGTAATTTTAATGAACAACTACCAGAGAGATCGTTTTGTGAAAAACATGATAAAGACCATGTATAATACAGTATCTGGTAAAACCATTGCTTTTTTGGGTTGGGCCTTTAAAAAGGACACCAATGATACCAGAGAATCTGCCGCCATTTATGTGGCAGACATGCTTATAGAAGAGCAGGCCACCATTAAAGTGTATGATCCTAAGGTTACTAGCACCCAAATGCTCAATGACCTGGATTATTTAAACACGCGCCCCCAGAAAGAGAACGCATCATTTTTGCAAACAAATGAGGACCCATATAAGGCGTTAGAGGGCGCTCACGCAGTGGCTGTACTAACAGAGTGGGATGAGTTTAAAAGCTATAATTGGCAGGCTATTTATAATGCCATGCAAAAACCCGCCTTTGTGTTTGACGGGCGTAATATTCTAGACAAACAAAAACTGGAGGCTATAGGTTTTGTATATACAGCCATAGGGAGTTAATGTTTGAGTCAAAACAAATACTTGTTACTGGAGCTGCAGGCTTTATTGGTTATCACTTGTGTAAAGCGCTTTTAAAACAAGGCCACAAAGTTATTGGGCTAGATAACATTAACGATTACTATGATGTTAATTTAAAGTATGCACGCCTGAGTGAGCTAGGTATACAAAAGGAGGCTGCCACGGTATTTGCAGAAATATCCCAAAGTAAAATCCACGGCCCTAAAATGCAATTTATCCGGCTTAATCTTGAAGATAGAGAGGCCTTGCCAAAATTATTTAAGACATTTAATTTTGACATGGTATGTAACCTTGCGGCGCAAGGAGGAGTTCGGTACTCCATAGAAAATCCAGAAGCCTATATAGATAGTAACATTAATGGCTTTTTAAATATTTTAGAATGTTGCCGTCACCACAATGTTAAACGCCTAGTATATGCATCTAGCTCTAGTGTATATGGTAACACAGATAAAACCCCATTTGAAGAAACGGCAAATGTGGACACTCCTATAAGTTTATACGCAGCCACCAAAAAAAGCAATGAGCTAATGGCGCATACCTATAGCCATTTATACAATTTCGAGACCATAGGCTTACGATTTTTTACAGTTTATGGGCCCTGGGGTAGACCAGATATGGCCATGTTTTTATTTACAGATGCTATTATAAACAACAAACCCATAAAGGTGTTTAATAACGGTAATCTCTCTAGAGATTTTACATATATAGATGATATTACCACTGGTGTTGTAAATACCCTTATAAAAGATTCTAAAAATTCAAGCTTGTACAAACTCTATAACATCGGTAACGGCAAACCAGTGCAGCTATTAGATTTTATAGAATCTTTAGAAAAAGTACTAGATATTTCGGCTATAAAAAAAATGTTACCCATGCAAGCGGGTGATGTACATCAAACTTTTGCAGACACCTCTAGGCTAGAACATGATTATAATTACAAACCACAAATAGCTTTAGATAAAGGAATCAAAGCCTTTGTTTTGTGGTATAAAGGTTTTTATAATAAATAATTACATTGAGCTTACATACAGTAACCCAAAACTATAATATAACTAAAAGCCAGCGAGAGACTTTGCATGGTCATAAAGCCTATTTGCTATGGTTTACTGGTCTCTCTGGATCTGGGAAATCTACCCTAGCCAATTTGGTAGAGATGGAGTTGTATAAAGAAGGACTCTCTACCTATATCCTAGATGGGGATAACGTGCGCCAAGGCATTAATAAAGATTTAAGCTTCACGCCCCAGGACCGTTCAGAGAATATTAGGCGTATTGCAGAGATTTCTAATCTAATGCTTGATGCAGGAGTTGTAACTCTCGCCGCTTTTGTATCACCCTATATAAAAGATAGAGAGGCTGTAAAACAAACTGTAGGGGCAGATAAATTTATAGAAATATACGTAAACACCTCTCTTGCAACCTGTGAAAGCCGCGATGTAAAAGGGCTTTATAAAAAAGCAAGAGCTGGAGAAATTAAAAACATGACGGGTATTTCTGCGCCATACCAGGCGCCAACACATCCAGATTTAGAAATCATTACAGATGGGCAAACCATCCAGCAGAGTGTTGCCGTTATTATGCAATTTTTAAATACAAAATTTAATTAACGCAGATGGGCAATTATGTACTTAGTCATTTAAAAGAGTTAGAATCTGAGGCTATTTTTGTGATACGCGAAATAGCAGCTCAGTTTGAGAACCCTGTGTTATTATTTTCTGGAGGGAAAGACTCTATATTATTAACCCATTTGGCTAAAAAAGCCTTTTATCCTGCCAAAATACCCTTCCCGCTTATCCATGTAGATACAGGGCACAATTTCCCAGAAACCATTGCATTTAGAGACTCCCTAGTTAAAAAGCTAGGGGTACAACTTATTGTAGGATCTGTACAGCAGGCTATAGATACAGGCCGCGCCAAGGAAGAAACAGGCGCTGATGCCTCTAGAAATGTATTGCAAATAGTCTCCCTGCTAGACACCCTAGAGACCCACAAAGTAGATGCAGCCATGGGAGGTGCAAGACGTGATGAAGAGAAGGCAAGAGCCAAAGAGCGTTTTTTCTCGCATCGTGATGAGTTTGGGCAGTGGGATCCTAAAAACCAACGTCCAGAATTGTGGAACCTTTTTAATGGGCGTAAAAATTATGGAGAGCACTTTAGAGTATTCCCGATATCCAACTGGACAGAGCTAGACGTTTGGGAGTATATTAAACTAGAAAATATAGAGTTGCCTTCCCTCTATTTTTCTCACCAGCGTGATTGTGTGGTGAGAGATGGTGTTATTTTGGCCAACTCTGAGTTTATTAAATTAAAACCAGGTGAAAAGGTTGTAAACATGGCCATCCGCTACCGTACCTGCGGAGACATGCCTATAACAGGAGCCGTAGAATCTGGGTCAGATACATTAGATAAAATAATTGAAGAAATTGCCACAACTCGTATCACTGAGCGCGGCGGCAGGGCAGATGATAAACGTGCAGAAACTGCCATGGAAGATCGCAAAAAACTAGGTTACTTTTAATGTGTGTATTTTAAATGACTAATCAAAACATAGAAATATTACGTTTTACTACCGCCGGCAGTGTTGATGATGGCAAAAGTACCCTTATTGGGAGACTGTTGTATGATAGTAAATCTATCTTTCAAGACCAATTGGATGCAGTAGAGCTGTCTAGTAAAAATAAAGGCTTTGATTATGTAGATCTATCTTTACTTACAGACGGGCTCAAATCTGAGCGGGAGCAAGGCATTACCATAGATGTAGCCTACCGCTATTTTGCAACACCAAAGCGTAAATTTATAGTTGCTGATACCCCAGGACACATTCAGTACACCCGTAATATGGTAACGGGAGCTTCTACTGCCAACTTGGCTATCATACTCATAGATGCCCGCAAAGGAATGCTAGAGCAAACACACCGCCACTCTTTTATTGCTTCTTTACTGCGTATCCCCCACGCCATAGTGTGTGTTAATAAGATGGATTTGGTAGATTATAGTGAAGATGTGTACAACAAAATTGTCTCAGATTTTAAAGCCTTTGCCTCTAAGCTAGAAATTAATGACATCCAATTTATACCCATCTCTGCTCTTAAAGGAGATAACGTAGTAAACAAATCTGAAAATATGCCCTGGTACCAAGGCAGCAACATGATGTATCATTTAGAGACGGTGCACATCTCCAGTGATTACAACCACATAGATTGCCGTTTTCCTGTACAATCTGTAATACGGCCACATACTCTGGATAATCAAGATTTTAGAGGCTTTACAGGACGCATAGATGGGGGAGTGTTTAAACCCGGAGATAGAGTAAAAACCCTTCCATCGGGTTTTATAACTACCATCAAAACCATTGAGCTGTGTGGAGAGCAAATTGCAGAGGCTTTTGCGCCCATGTCTGTAACCATGACCCTCCAGGATGAGATAGACACCAGCCGCGGAGACATGATTGTACGTGAAAACAACGTCCCAGAAATTGGCCAAGACCTAGAAGTATTAGTTACCTGGATGAGTAGTAACCCCTTGCAGGCGCGAACCAAAGTAGTTATAAAACATACTACCAATGAGTGTATGGCAATGGTAAAAGAGTTAAAATATAAAATAGACATCAATACCCTGCACCGCATAGAGGGTATAGATACACTAGCCATGAATGATATTGGGCGTATATCTATACGCACGGCTAAGCCTCTTTTTTATGACGTCTATAAAAAAAACCGCCAAACAGGTAGCATAATTATTATAGATCAGCAAACCAATGTAACCATTGGAGCGGGGATGATTATCTAATGAGAAATCAGTTATTACATACAGCCATCATTGCCGCGCTGGAAGCTAGTAAAGCTATCTTAGATATTTACCATTCTGGAGCCTTTGATATAGAAATTAAAGGAGATAACTCTCCCTTAACTAGGGCAGATACCGCTTCTCACAATATAATTATGTCTTACCTAGAGGCTACAGGTATTCCTGTACTCTCTGAAGAGGGGAGAGATATTCCTTACCAGGAGCGTAAAGACTGGAAGCAGCTCTGGATAGTAGACCCTATAGATGGCACTAAAGAATTTATAAAGCGTAATGGAGAGTTTACAGTGAATATTGCTCTTATAGAAAATCAAAAACCAATCATTGGTGTTATTTTTGTGCCTGTAACTGGTGATCTCTATTTTTCCAGTAAAAAATTAGGATCTTATAAAGTTGATGTAGATATTAAAGATTATGATGTTAAATATTTAATAGCAAAAGCCAATAAATTACCTTTGCAAAGAGAAGATAACACTTTTACCATTGTTGCTAGTAGATCTCATATGTCTGCAGAAACAGAAAGTTATGTGCAAGAGATGCTTGATATCCATGGAGAGGTACAATTAATCTCGAAAGGAAGCTCTTTAAAACTGTGTATGGTAGCTCAGGGTACTGCCAATTGTTACCCTCGTTTTGCGCCTACTATGGAGTGGGACACCGCAGCAGGGCAAGCCATTTGTGAACATGCAGGGTTTGAGGTTATAGATTGGGACACCAAGAAAAACATGTTGTACAATAGAGAAGAATTGTTAAATAATTGGTTTTTGGTAAAAAAATAATTCATGTATCAAATTACACTAAAAAATAATAAAACATTTACTTGCGATAAAGATTCAACAATTTTTGAAGCAGCAAAAAAAAGTAATATAGTTCTAGAGCATAGTTGCCTATCTTCAAGGTGTAGAAGTTGTGTGGTGAAAATTATTTTTGGAAACACAATTAACAATGAAGAAGAATTAGTTCTTACTGAAAAGGATAAGAATAATAATTATGTGCTTTCTTGCAATGCGAAACCCCTAAGTGATTTAGAATTAGATATTGAGGACCTAGGCGATATTACACTTTTCGAAAAAAAAATTATTCCTTCTAAAATTAGTGTCATAGAAACACTGACAGATGATGTTATAAAAATAGTTTTAAGATTACCTCCAAATTCAAATTTTAATTTTAATTCTGGACAGTATGTAAATATTATCAAAGGAAATCTAACTAGAAGTTATTCAATTGCTAACTGTTCAAATCATAAAAATCAACTAGAGTTTTTTATTAAAAAATATACAAATGGTTTGATGAGTGAATATTTTTTCAAAGAAGCAAAAATTAACGATCTATTGAGACTAGAGGGTCCTATAGGTACTTTTTTTCTTAGAGATTCAAGTTTCAAAAACATTGTTTTTTTAGCCACAGGTACCGGAATTGCTCCGATTAAATCCATTTTAGAAGGGTTAGATATATTACATGAACAATATCAAAATAAAAACTTTTGGGTAATTGTTGGGGCTAGATATAAAGAAGATTTATTTTGGGTACCGAATTTTAAAAATTTAAATATTAAATACATACCAGTACTTTCTAGACAAGCTAGTGACTGGAATGGTGCACAAGGATATGTTCAAGATATAGCATTAAAACAACAAATTGATTTAAAAAACACTCAAGTATATGCTTGTGGGTCTAATGATATGATAAATTCAGCAAAAGCATTATTTTTTAAAAATCATTTAAAAGAAAATAACTTCTTTTCTGATGCATTTGTTCAAACTAATTAATATACAATGAAAGCAGTAATTTTAGCAGGGGGTCTTGGAACCCGTTTAAGTGAAGAGACAGTATCTAAACCAAAGCCTATGGTTGAAATTGGAGGAAAACCAATTTTATGGCATATAATGAAAACGTATTCTCATTATGGGATTAACGATTTTATAATTTGCTGTGGATATAAAGGGTATGTCATTAAAGAGTATTTTGCTAATTATTTTTTACATCAATCAGATGTAACTTTTAACATGAAAAATAACAAAATGACTGTTCATGAAGATCGTGCAGAGCCTTGGACAATAACTCTAGTCGATACCGGTGATAACTCTATGACTGGAGGAAGATTAAAAAGAGTATTACCCTATCTAGAAGATGAAGAAGCATTTTGTTTTACATATGGAGATGGTGTTGCTGATATTAATATTAAAAGTTTAATTGAGTTTCATAAATCTCATGGTAAACTAGCTACTTTAACCGCTACTTTTCCTCCGGGAAGATTTGGAGCTCTTAGTATTGAAGATAATCAAGTCCAAAAATTTGAAGAAAAACCAAAAGGCGATGGGGCTTTAATTAATGGAGGGTATTTTGTGTTATCTCCAAAAGTTATTGAGAGAATTGAGGGAGATAATACTACATGGGAACAAGAACCTTTAAAGGGATTAGCATCTGATGGTGAGTTAATGTCTTTTAAACATGATGGTTTTTGGCAACCAATGGACACTTTGAGAGATAAAATGAAATTAAATGAATTACTGGATCAAAACAAAGCACCGTGGAAAGTTTGGAAATAAGTAAAGGAAAAGTAGATGCTAGTTTTTGGAAAGGTAAAAAAGTTTACCTGACGGGCCATACAGGATTTAAAGGGTCTTGGTTGTCTTTATGGCTTCAAAACATGGGAGCATTAGTTAAAGGGTACTCTTTAAATGTAAACACTATTCCAGCATTGTTTACAGAGTCGAATGTAGCTGCAGGAATGGATTCTGAAATTGGAGATATTAGAAACTTAGAACAATTAACTAAAAGTATGGTTAGTTTTAGTCCAGACATTCTAATTCATATGGCGGCACAACCATTGGTTCGACTTTCTTATCAAGAACCTGTTGATACGTATACAACAAATGTTATTGGAACCGTAAATGTATTAGAAGCGGCTAGAAAATGTTCAAATTTAAAAGCGATCGTTTCTGTTACTACAGATAAATGCTATGAAAATAAGGAATGGGAATGGGGTTATAGAGAAAATGAGCCTATGGGAGGACACGACCCATATAGCAGTAGTAAAGGCTGTGCAGAACTAGTGACGTCTGCCTATAGGAGATCTTTTTTTAGTGCTGAACACACTGCTTCATTGGCTTCTGCTAGAGCAGGAAATGTTATTGGAGGAGGAGACTGGGCTGAAGATCGATTAATCCCTGACATTTTAAGAGCTTTTGAGAAATCAAAACCAGTGATAATTAGAAACCCACTATCTACAAGACCATGGCAACATGTATTAGAACCACTTTCTGGTTATCTTATTTTAGCTCAAGAATTATTTGTCAATGGAGATGAATTTGCACAAGGATGGAATTTTGGACCAAAAGATGAAGATTGTAAACCAGTGAGTTGGATTTTAGATAAAATGGTCACATATTGGGGGAATAATGCTAGTTGGAGTTTAGATAAAAATAATAATCCTCATGAAGCAGGTTTTTTAAAATTAGATTGTTCAAAAGCTTCAAATAGATTGAAATGGGATCCTAAATGGAATTTACAATTAACACTCAAATCAATAGTGGATTGGCATCAACTTTATACTAATGGAGGGGATATTAAAAAACAATGTTTAAAAGAAATTAATAATTATAGTAAATAATGGAAAGCGAAAAATTAGAAAATTTAAGAGTAGAAATAGCTAGTTTAGTTAAAAAGTATAGCGAGGAAAAATACAAACCAACCACTTTTGTTGCCGGTGAAACTGTAATTCCACCCTCTGGGAAATTAATGGGAGAAGAAGAACTACAAAATATGGTAGCAGCTTCTTTAGACGGATGGCTTACTACAGGAAGATTTAATACTCTTTTTGAAAAAGGTCTGGCTGAATTTTTAGGAGTAAAATATTGTTTGTCTGTAAATTCTGGGTCTTCAGCCAATTTAGTTGCTTTTAACACTTTAACTTCCCATAAACTTGGTGATAGAGCAATCAAAAAAGGAGATGAAGTAATTGGAGTTGCTGCTGGTTTTCCAACTACAGTTAACCCAATTATTCAGTTCGGAGCTGTCCCTGTTTTTGTGGATGTTGATATTCAAACACACAATATCAATGTAGATTTAATAGAGGCTGCAATTACACCTAAAACCAAGGCTATTATGCTAGCACATGCATTAGGCAACCCTTTTAATGTAGGTAGAGTGAAGGAGATTTGTGACAAACATAATCTATGGCTAATTGAAGATACTTGTGATGCATTAGGAGCTGAATTTAACGGCCAGAAATGTGGGACTTTTGGAGATATTGGAACTTTAAGTTTTTATCCTGCACATCATATGACTATGGGAGAAGGTGGAGCTGTCTTTATGAACAATCCTGAATTAAAAGCTATCGCTGAATCTTTTAGAGATTGGGGAAGGGATTGTTACTGTCCTCCAGGATGTGATAATACTTGCGGTTGCCGCTTTGAGCAAAAACATGGTGATTTACCTTATGGATATGATCACAAATATGTGTATTCTCATTCCGGTTATAACTTAAAAATTACCGATATGCAAGCAGCATGTGGTCTTGCTCAGTTAGGGAAATTAAAATATTTCATAGAAAAAAGACGAAGCAATTATACTTATTTAAGAAACAAATTAGAATCCTTATCAGATTTTATCCATTTACCAACTCCAACTCCAAATAGTAACCCTTCTTGGTTTGGATTTCCAATCACTTTAAAAGATGATTGTGGAGTATCAAGAGTTGATGTTACTAAATTTTTAGACAGTCACAAAATTGGATCTCGATTACTTTTCGCAGGGAATTTGTTAAAACAACCCTATTTTAAAGACGTTGATTATAGAGTTGTTGGAGATTTAACACATACAGAAAAAACAATGAATGATACTTTTTGGATAGGAGTACAACCAGCACTAGATGAAGTTCATTTTGACTTTGTTGCCGAAAAAATGGAAGAATTATTTGGGTTAAATTTTTAAATAAAACATGTTTAAAAAAAAAGTATTAATTTCAGGCATCAATGGTTTTTTAGGAAGTCATTTGGCAAAACACTTGTGTACCGATTTTGAGATTGTTGGTCTTGAATATTCTTTAGCTAATCTTCATAGAATCCAAAAAGATAATTTCAAAGTATATTCTACTGAAAATAACTCATTAGAATCTGTTTTTGAAGAAAATAATTTATTTGCAATTATTCATGTAGCAACTGTATACAGAAGACAAAATGAACCTTTACTTAATTTGTTAAATACAAATATCAACTTACCTGTACAGTTATTAGAATTATCAAATAAAAACAACGTAGAAATCTTTTTAAACACAGATAGTTTTTTTAATAATCCTAAATATTCCTATTCTTATTTATCAGATTATACTTTGTCTAAAAAACATTCTTTAGAATGGATTAAACTTTTAGCTGTTACTTCAACATGTAAAGTTGTTAATATGAAAATATTTCATATGTTCGGTAAAGAAGATTCTCCCTCCAAGTTTATACCTTTTATAGTGGATAAAATTAAGAGTAATGAAACTTCATTGGATCTAACTCCAGGATATCAAACTAGAGATTTTATATACGTAAAGGACGTTGTTACAGCTTTTGAATGTGTAGTTAATTCTGTATCAAAATTAGACAAATATCAAGAATTTGACGTTGGTAGTGGAGTTAGTTATACTATTAAAGATTTGGTTTTATTAATTAAAGATATAACTACTTCAAAAACTCAACTTAATTTTGGAGCAATACCCTACAGAGAGGGAGAAATAATGGATTCTAAAATTGAATCTTATACATTAAATAAATTGGGATGGAAACCTAAATATTCATTAAAAAAAGCAGTGATAGATTTCATTCATAATTAAATCAAAATGAATCCAAATTACAAAGAAGGTTTATAAATTATCATCCCTAGTTATAATAGAGAAAAGCAATTGTGCAGATTGTTAGATAGTATCTTCAAAAACAACAGTTATCTCAGGGAGCTACCTTGAGTCTTATTGATATTAAAATTTAAAATTTGAAATTAACATTATTATTACCAACTTATAATAGGCCTAATAAGTTTAGATATTTATTAGATTTCATTAATAAAGAGTTAAGTAGTTTTGAAAAATCTGTTTTTGATATTGAAATTATTGTCGGAGATAATAGTTCTGATGATCTGACACAACATATTTGTGAGAATTCAATTTTATTTAAGAAAGGTTTGTTATCCTATGTGAAAAATGTTCGAAATATTGGTTTAATAGATAATGTTACAAGTCTTATTAGAAAAGGTACAGGTTATTATACATGGATTCTTGGAGATGATGATTTTTATCATGAAGGAATATTTAAAAAAGTACATGATACAATTCATAAAGATAACTTTTCCTATATTTTTCTTAATCATAGAGCTTATATCAAAGGAAAAGAGAACGAATCTGGTTTTCGTTCAGCAGTTGATTTAAATAAAAAAGATACTTATGATGATGGAAAAGATTTAATATTAGATGTTTGGGGTTATTCGCAAAGCACATTGATGTTTATAAGCGCATCTGTCTGCAACACAAAAATATTAAAAGAGTGTTTACAAAATAAAAACAAATTAGATATAACGTTTCCTCTTTATATTTCTTTCTATTGCGGAGCAAAAGGGAAAGGTAAAATAATAAAGGATATCTACATAGATAATATTTGGGGCACAACCTCTTGGCAAAATGTTAAATCAAAAGTGTTTAATTATTATTTGCCTAATAATTTGTACTTATTGCCTAAACTAGGTTATAATTATTTCACTTCCAGAAGAATGTTAATTATGTACTTAATTCAAAGAATAAAGTTAGAATCAAGTAGATTTTTTAGTATAATTAAGTTTAGTTTAAAATAAAATGAAAGCTAATTTAATTATAAAAAATTCAATTATACTTTACATGAAAATGTTTATTCAAGTATTAATTGCATTGTATACTACACGTGTAATTTTACAATTATTAGGTGTTGATGATTTTGGTATATACAGTCTAATTTCTGGTGCTGTTGCCATGTTTGGTTTTTTTAGAGCAGGATTAGCTTCCTCCACAATTCGTTTCTTAGCCCATTCACAGGGAAAGAACTTGATTGGTGAAAAAATTAAAATATTTAACATCAGTATTTTATTTCATATCTCATTAGGGTTTATCTTGTTTGTTGTACTTGAGTTAGGTCTGTTGTTTTTTTTTAATGAGTTTTTAAATATTAATCCTGAAAGATTAGAAACCGCTAAGATTATAAGTCATTTTATTATTCTTATTTCATGTATTAATATTTTAATAGTTCCGTTTGATGGTATACTAAATTCACGTGAAAATTTCCTCTACTTAGCTGTGATAGATTTATCTAGGTCATTAGCTATTTTAGTTCTTGCTATTTTATTATCCTATACAGGATATGATAAGTTGCTCTTTTATTCCGCTGGTATGCTAACAATAGTAATAATGGTATTTTCAAGCTATGTAATTTATTGTCTTAAGCGTTATGAAGAGTGTGAAGTTAACCTAAGAAAGCATTTTGATAAAGAAATCATGAAATCAATGTTATCTTTTTCTTCATTTGAGCTTTTAGGTTATTCTTCAGGAATGATTTCTTTATACAGCACTAATCTATTAATTAATAATTTTTTTGGAGTTGCTGTTAATGCGGCACAAGGAATATCTAATCAAATATCTGCACAAATAACTTCTTTTTCAGTAACTATGATGAAAGCTGTAAGACCAGCTATTGTTAAAAGTGATGGCAGTCAAGACTTCACCTTTTTTGAAAATTTAACATTTAATAGCGGAAAATATAGTTTTTTAATTTTAATTTTTTTTGCAACTCCCTTTTTAATTGAAACTGAATATATCCTTAATTTTTGGTTAATAGAAATACCTGAATGGGCAATCATTTTTTGTAGACTTCAATTGATTAAAAATATTATTGACCAATTTTTTACTGGCTTTGGCACAGCGATTGGTGCAGTTGGTAAAATTAAAAGCTATGTTATTGTACATACAATTAATAATATACTTATTCTTCCTTCAGTTTATATTAGTTTTAAACTCGGTTATCCTCCATATAGTCTTTATTTTGTATTGATATTATACTTTTCTATATTCGGTTTTCTGATTAATTTATACTTCGGCAAAAAAATTGCCAACCTCAATGTTAGGTATTTTCTATCAAAAATTGTGCTGCCTCATTCAATATGTTATCTGCTAATATTGATTCTCTGTTTTGCATTAAGCACTTCTTTACCAGAATCATTTGTGAGACTTATTTTAGTTTGTTTTGTTTCAACTGTTTTTATAGGAATAATGACATATTACTTTCTAACAAAGAGTGAGACTGATGTTTTAGAAACTTTGATTAATAGATTATTGTCTTATCTCAATATCAAGGACAAAAAAAATAATTTGAAATAGTATGTATTTCATTTTAAAAATATTATTAATCCTTTCTACTTTTGCATGTGGTAAGATGCTTGCTAAACATAAAACAATACTTGGTAAAAACAAATATCATTACCCTTTTGTCTTAAGTACTTTACTTGTAGTAATTATTTATACTTTAACCGAAGGTTTAAGATATGGAAGGGGTACAGACTATTTTGGCTATTATAATTATTTTCTAAAAGGATCTAATGGAACTGCCCCAATATTTGATCTTTTTACTAACTTTCATGCTTTCGCCAATTTACCATTTTATTACGGTTTTTTATTTTCAAGTTTTTTATTAATATACCTAGGATTAAAACTCATTCACCATTACCGTTTTGCTGCATTTTTTATTCTCCCTTTATTTTACTTAGAAACTATTGTTCAATCAAGTAACTTAGTAAGAATGTATGTATCCTTTAGCTTTGTTTTTATGTCATTAAATTACCTTATAAAAAAAAATAATCTAAAGTTCATTCTGTTTTTTTTAGTGGCATTTTTAATACATTACTCATGTATAGTTTTACTGCCATTCATTCTTATTTTAAATCTTTACAAAAATCCCATTCCTAATCGATTAACCATAATTGTTTTATTTCTTTTATTCAATTTCATTTTTACAATTGACTTAGACATAATTAATTCACTACTTAATAGATTTTCAATTTTTAACATTTATGACAATTATATAACTTCTACTAACCGCTGGTTGTATGGAGAAGGTATTTTAATTGATGAAGATCAAAAAAGTTTATATTATTATATAAGATTAAATGTTGTTCCAATTTTTACTCTGTGGTATGGGTATCCTTTACTAGAAAAATATAAAACATTAAAGTTTAATATTTTTTATTATTTATATTTTATTGGATTATTAACTTTGCCATTAGCTCTTTCCCTTCCAACCGAAATAATTTATAGATTAGTTCTCTTCTTTATAACGTTTAAATTTATTGTTCTAGGAGTTGTCCTTAACGACTTTACTATAAATTTTAAAACGTATTCAATTATTTCAAAATTATTTTTCTTCTATATAGTTTTAGATATTGCTTATACAATATTTAAACTTACATTTCAATATTCAGAATTAGGTATAAAATTTGTATGGGATATCATTTAAAATCAAGACCAATAGGTGTAAGTGTCATCATCTGTTGTTACAATAGTAGTAAATCAATATTTAGAACGCTTGAATGTTTGAGTTTACAAGAAGAGTTAATTTTTCCATTTCAAGTTATTGTTGTTAACAATAATTCAAACGATAATACAGTAGGTATAGTCGAAGAGTTTATTAATAAATCTAATTTAAATATTAAGCTGGTACATGAATTCATGCCAGGTTTGATGCATGCACGTGAAGCAGGATTAAAGAATGCTAAATATGAATATATTCAATTCTGTGATGATGATAATTTTTTAAGTCCAAATTATATTGTTTCAATATTTAAAATTTTCAATAAGAATGAATTGATTGGAGCTTGTGGAGGATTAGGTATACCCTTACTTGATGTTGTAAAAACACCAATTTGGTTTGATTATTATAAAAAATCTTTTGCGGTCGGATCACAAAAGAAAAATCCTCAAGACCATTTGTATGGTGCTGGAGTAGCGATTAGGTATTCTGCTCTTGAGGCAATTTATAACAAAGGATTTAAAAGTTTCTTAACAGGAAGAAAAGGAGGTGTTCTTCTTGCCGGTGATGATGGGGAACTGATCTTAGCATTAATGATTTGTGGTTATGAACTGCATGCATCTGACGATTTTTATTTTCATCATTTTATTAAACAAGCTAGGCTACAAAAAGAGTATTTATATAAGTTACACTTTGGGTTTGGGATGATGTATCCAGTGATTGATATTTACAGAGATTTCTTGCGTACAAAAAAAATATATTCAAGCTTTAAATATAAAATGAAATTTACTTTTAAAATTATCAAGTCTTTTCTGGTTATTTTTTTGAAAAGAGGAATAAATAGAAAAGTTCAGATTAATTTATTTAAAGGTGCTTTACGTGGTTTTTTATATTATTTCAACGATTACAACAAAATAATTTTAGTAATTAACAAATTAAAAAAATGATAATATTTAAGTTTTTATATAAATTAATTAGATTCACAGTAAGTTATTATCAAAAATTTATGTCTAAGCTGTTTTCTAAATTCCATTTTTATGGAAATGGGGTTATTTTTTCTACTTTTAATACTAATGGTTATCCTTTTGTAAGGGTGTCTAGAGAAGGAAAAATGAAGATTTCATCCGAATTCAAAATGAATAATACCCTAACATCAAATCCAATTGGGCGACCTCAAAAATGCGTTTTTGTTGTGGAAAAAGGAGGCAGTTTAGAAATAGGAAAAAATGTTGGCATTAGCTCCACAGCTATTGTGGTTCATTCCAATGTTGTGATTATGGACAATGTTAAAATTGGAGGTGGCACTTGTATTTATGATACAGATTTTCATTCTCTTAATGCTGAACACAGATTAAATTCTATCAAAGACAAACATAATACAATCAGCAAGCCAATTTTAATAAAGGAAAGTGTTTTTATTGGTGCGAATTGCACTATTTTAAAAGGTGTAACTATAGGAGAAAATAGTGTAGTCGGTGCATGTTCTCTTGTCTCAAAAAATATTCCAGACAATGAAATTTGGGCTGGAAATCCAGCAACTTTTATCAAAAAAAATCAATTTAATGACTGAATTAGCTTTTTTATTAACAAGTCATAATAGGAAAGATAAAACCTATGAATGCTTAATTAGTTTATATAACTCAAACATTCCCGATAATATAAAATTTGATGTTTTTTTAGTGGATGATGGTTCAAATGACGGTACTTACGATCTTGTTACTACTAACTTTCCAGATGTAGTTCTTATTAATGGTACTGGTCAATTATATTGGGCAGGTGGGATGAGGTTAGCTTGGAATAATGCAATTTCAACAAAAAAATATAATGCTTTTATTTTAATCAATGATGATGTAATCCTATCCGAAGACTTTTTATTTTTATTTTTAAATACCGACAGTTTTAGTAAAAATAAATTTCAAAAGTCTGGCATTTATTCTGCCACTACTGTTAGTAGAATAAATAATAATGTTACTTATAGCGGTAATCGTATTATAAGTAATGGTTTACGTTTGACAAGTAAACGTATAAACCCCAAGAATATACCACAAGCAATTGATACTGTTAATGCTAATATTCTATGGGTTGATGCGTCAGTTGTTAATGAGATTGGTATTCTTGACAAGAGATTTAAACATGGAATAGCCGATTATGATTACGCTTTAAGAGCAAAAAAAGCTAATTTTCCAGTTCTTTTGACTATGGGAATTGGTGGCTATTGTGAAAATGATAAGAAATCTCCTAATTTAAATAAATCAATTATCAATAGAATTGAATATTTAAAAAGTCCTACTGGATATTCATATTATGAATATATTTATTATTTAAAAAAACACTATCCATTAACATTACCATACACCATTTTTTCTTTATGGTTTAAAACAATTTTTCCTAACACATGGAACTATTTTAAATCTATTAGTAATGATTAAAAGAAGGGTTTTGATAATACACACTGCATTAGCTCCATATAGGATAGATATATTCAATTACCTAGACAAGATTTTTGAATTACATATAATTTTTTTGAGAGATAATTTGTATTCATTTAAATTTGATCAAAGGGAACTTACATCTCGCCTTGATTCTTCTTTTGAATTTTTAACAAAAGGAATTAATATTAATTCAAGTATTATTTACAGAAAAAATCTTTTTTATTCGATTAAAAAGTTTAAACCAGATATTGTTTATACACATGAATTTGCTGCCGTTAGCTTTTATGTAGTTTTAAATAATTTAAATAAAAATTATAAACATGTTATTTGGACTGCTGATAATGTTTTGATGTTAAAAAAATCAAATTATTTTAATTATTTAAGAAAAAAAATTTTTTTAAAATTTGTTGATGGCTTAACTGTTTACACAGATGATGTAAAAAAAATAATAGAGAAGAAATTTCATATATCTAGTGAATCAATAGGCGTTTTTCCAAATATTCAAAAAGAAAATTCTTATACAAACAAAACAAGCTCAATAAAAAATCTAACTTCAATAAATCTTTATAAAAAACTCGAAAATTATAAAGTTATTTTATTTGTGGGACGTTTGGTAAAAGTTAAAAACATATCGTTTTTAATTAATTCCTTTATTTCTGCTCAAAATAAGGGGTTAAAAGCTAAATTATTAATTATTGGTGATGGTCCATTGAAGGTAGAATTAACCTCTATGGTTGAGAATAATCAGAACATAATTTTAGCCGGACCAATACAAGGAATGGAATTGAAATTTTATTATAACATATCTGATCTGACGGTTTTGCCAAGTTTATATGAGCCTTTTGGAGCCGTTGTCAACGAATCATTAATTTGTGGAACTCCAGTTTTATGTAGTGTAAATGCTGGGGCTAAAACATTGATTAAAAGCGGTTTTAACGGTGAGTTATTTAATCCTAATTCAAATATTGAAGTTTTATCAGATTTAATAATTTGTTTTTTCAAAAATATAAATAAGTATGGAACAGGGTATAACAATGAATCTTTAGTGATCAAATCATTTAATAGTTATGCTGATCAATGGCTGCCAAAAAAACTAAAATAATCTATGAGTTTTCTCCTTCAATTTTTTAAAGAATTAAATGATTTAGATTTTAATTACTGTGTTTTAAGAAACTATGAACACCTGCCTTTATCTACAAATGGTAGTGATCTTGATATTTTAATTAATAAAAAAGATTCTTCGGTTTTTTTTAATCTAATTAAAGAAATAGCTGATAATCATAATGGTAAAATAATCTCTATAATTCATTCTAGTATTTGTCCAAGATTATGTGTTCTTGGAAACAAAGAAGGTGGATGGGGTATTATGATTGATTTACATTATGATGTAATCAGTTATCGTGGTTACACAATTTTTTCTAATAAAAATGTTTGGCGCAACACTTTTAAGTACAATGGTCAAATAACAGCACTTAATAAAAAAGTAGACGGTTTAAATGGATTATTTAAAGAGTTATTAAATAATGGTATTTGTGATGAGAAATATTTCAGTGACTTTAAGAGCTCTTCACTTGATGAGGGATTTTTAAATGAAGTATTTAATGAAACAAAAAAAACAGAACTAATTCCGGTCTTGCTTAAATTCAAAAATGAAAGTTATTCTAAAGACGTAATCAAAAACTTTGTTAAAATTTTAAATATATATTTCCCAAAAAAGAGGATTGAATCTTTAAAAAAATATTTAAAACTTACTCGCTTATTTAAACAACCTGGTTTTACCATTGCTTTTTTAGGCACAGATGGTTCTGGAAAAAGCACTATTATAGAAGAAATTACGCCTACACTAAATCAGGCATTTCATAAAGCAGTGTATTATGAACATATGCGCCCTAACAAATTACCAAGCATCGCTGGATTATTTGGCCGTAAAGAAGAATTTAACGCACCAGTAACCAATCCTCATGGAAGTAGTACGTCTGGATTTTTTGGATCATTATTGCGCTGGTTGTATTATACACTTGATTATACATTTGGCTTTTATTTAAAAGTGTGGCCCAAAAAAGCCATACGTTCTTGTGTTTGGATTTTTGATCGTTATTATTACGATTACCTTATAGATCCTAAAAGAGGCAGGATTAAATTACCTAGATGGTTACTAAAGTTAGGACAATTTATTATCCCAGAACCAGATATTATTTTATGTCTTGGTACTGAAGCTAAAGCCATTAATGAGCGTAAACCAGAGTTAACACTTCAAGAAGTTGAACGCCAAGTTGCTGCTCTAAAACAATTTAGTAAATCTCATAAAAGAGCTATTTGGATAGATACTGGTAAAGATATTGAAACATCTACTAATGATGCAATTGAGGCCATTATTAATATGATGGCTAAGCGATTTGAGTCAGTTGATCTAAATAAATAATTCATTCATTCATGAAGTATTTTTATATACATCCTTTTAAGCCTCAATACTTTTTTCCGAAAGAGTTTAAAAAGCATGATCTTTTTTTAAAATTCTTTATCCCTTATTCTTTACAAGGTAAAATCTCATGGTTTTTATTTAGCACAATGGCCTTATATCGTGCTCTTTTCAGTAAAAATAATATTGGGTGTAGTATTCCTGAAGCGTCTATAAGAAGTATAGTAGGTATAACCCCTTTGATGGCTTTTAATACAGGGACTAAAGGGCCAGAGCAAAAAATCACAGCTTTAGGTGTTGATAATGATTTTGAGTTTTTTATAAAATATGCGCAAACTGTCATTGCTAAAGAAAATGTAACTAACGAACATTTTATATTAAAACAACTCTCAAATTTAGATTTTGTTCCTAAAGTATTAGATTTCTACAGTGATGATGCTCAGGTTTTATTAAAAACGAATGTTTTAAAAGGGGAGCGTCTTTCAAAGACAACTTTAGATCAAAAGATAATAAACCAGTTAATTACTATTTCAAGCCAAAAAATTGAATGTATTAAAACTACTCAAAGCAGTTTAAAAACTTGTTTTGCTCACGGAGATTTTTGTCCTTGGAATATGATGACTAATAATCATAATATTTTAATATATGATTGGGAAATGGCGGGTAATTATACACTGGGGTATGATTTATTTACATTTATTTTTCAAACAAATTTTTTATTAGAGCCTAAAAAAACAATTACTAATATTTTAAAAGAAAATGTAAAGCTAATAGAGCATTACTTTTCGAAGTTTAACATTTTAAATTGGAACGATTACCTTATCGCTTTTACGAATGATAAAATTACTATGGAAACTTTAAAGGGTACTAAGGGTATGTTTACTCAATATTCAAATTTATTAGCGTATGCCAAAAAAGCTTAAGATATTAGTATCAGCTTATGCTTGTGCACCTAATAAAGGATCAGAGCCCGGAATGGGGTGGAATTTTGTCATAGGGTTAGCCAAATTTCATGAATTACACGTGATTGTTGAAAAACGGAAATGGCAACAGCCCATCAAAGAGTATTTGGAATTACACCCATCTTTAAAACAAAAATTGACTTTTCATTTCATAGATAAAAAAAGGAATAAATGGTTGCGTAAATTATGGCCTCCGTCTTATTATTGGTTTTACAAAAAATGGCAAAAAAAAGCATATAAATTAGCCTTAGAATTAGATAAAAAAGAAAATTTTGACCTAATACACCAGCTTAATATGGTAGGCTACAGAGAGCCTGGCTATTTATGGAAAATTAGAAAACCTTTTGTTTGGGGCCCAATTGGTGGACTCGAAAATTCACCATGGCGCTTTCTACATTCTTTAGGTTTCAAAGGATTTTTATTTTATGCTGGACGTAATCTAATTAATCTTTGGCAACGTAATTTTTTGATTCGTCCTAGATTAGCTGTTAAAAGGAAAGATACAGCTGTTATTTCAGCTACACTAGACAACAAACTTCTTGTAAAAAGGCTATGGAGTAAGGATAGTACACTAATTTCTGAGGTAGGACAAGAATTAAATAAAAGAGATAAAATCAATATTAGAGAAAAAAATGAAGCTTTGAAAATTATCTGGAGTGGTCAACATACTGCTGGAAAAAATTTAAATTTATTACTAAAAGCATTGAAAGATGTAAATTTTAATTTTCAACTTCATGTTTTGGGACAAGGTGATATGACATCCTCCTGTAAAATATTAGCAAATCTTCTAGGTATCCAAAAACAGATTATTTGGCATGGCTGGGTTGAGAAATCAAAAGCTTTTGAAGTTTTAAGTAATGGTCATGTATTTTGTATAACTAGTATTAAAGATTTAACATCAACTGTTACACTTGAGGCCTTATCTTTTGGGTTGCCAATAGCTTGTCTTGATCATTGTGGGTTTTCACACGTGGTTAATGATAGTTGTGGCATCAAAATTAATGTTTCTACTCCTAAAAAAGCCGCTATAGATTTATCTAAAGCTTTAGAAAAAATTTATACAGACGAAAGTTTAAGACAAAGCTTGAGTCAGGGCGCTTTTGAAAGGGCTAAAGATTTTAGTTGGGATTCTAAAATTGATAGATTGAACACTATTTATAATGAGCTGTTAAAAGATTAAGTATGAAATCAAAAATTCTATTCATACTTCACTTACCACCACCAGTTCATGGTTCTGCAATGGTTGGGCAATACATAAAAAATTCAAAAGTAGTTGAGAATACTTTTGATACCAAGTTTATAAATTTATCTACATCATTAACTATTGATGAAATTGGTAAAAACCCTCTTGTCAAAATAAGCAGATATTTAAAGATTTTATTTCAGGTTATTATAAGTTTAATTAAAGACAATCCGGGAGTAATTTACTTAGCTATTAGCGCAAAAGATGTTGGTTTTTACAAGGATTATCCAATTGCTCTATTAGCCAAATTATTTAGAAAAAAATTAGTGTTACATTACCATAACAAAGGAGTGAAAACTAGACAACAAAATTTTTTTGATGATTTGTTGTATCGTATTTTGTTTAAAAACACAAATATAATCCTGTTATCTAAAAGGCTTTATGAGGACGTGTCAAAATATGTAAAAAAAGAGGATGTTTTTTTCTGCCCAAATGGTATACCAGTTATAAATTTAGAAGATAATATTTTACCAAAAAACAATAATGTACCCCAGATATTATTTTTATCAAATCTCATTGAGAGTAAAGGGGTTTATGTACTTCTAGATGCTTTAAAAATTTTAAATGACAATAATGTTAAATTTCATTGTAATCTTGTAGGTGGTGAGGGTGATATTTCTTTAAAGCAGCTAGCTCAAAAAATAAATAATTTAAATTTACAAAATTGTGTATCGTATTTGGGTAAGAAATACAACCATGAAAAACATAAAGTTTTTCAATCGTCTGATATATTTTTGTTCCCTACTCATTATCATAATGAGTGTTTTCCTCTAGTTTTATTAGAGGCTATGATGTTTAGCTTACCGGTTATATCTACCAATGAAGGAGGTATTCCTGATGTTGTAAAAGATGGTGAAACTGGTTTTGTTATAGAAAACCAAAACTCAAATCAATTAGCAGAGAAAATTAAATGGTTTATTGATTATCCTGAACGGGCTATTTTAATGGGAAAAAACGGTAAAGAACATTTTCTAGAAAATTATACATTAGAAATTTTTGAAAATAAGCTTACACATATTTTAAATCAAATTTAATGATACTAGGATATAAAATTTTTGAAAATACTTTAGAGTCTATAGATTTTGCTAAAAACAAAATTATAAACACAATAAACCCTCATAGTTATTGTTTATCCAGGTATGATAAATTATTTTATGAAGCCTTACAATCTTCAGACATTTTGTTACCAGATGGCACGGGTATTGTATTAGCTTCAAAAATAGTAAACAATCATTCAATAAACAAAATTGCAGGTGCAGATATACATCAGTATTTATTACAGCAAGCAAATTTAAAAAGCCAAAAAGTGTTTTATTTAGGTGCGGCTCAAAGCACACTTAAGCTAATAGAAAATAAAGTAAAAAAAGAGTTTACAAACATATCTGTTTCTAGTTTTTCTCCTCCCTATAAAGCTCAATTTACGAAGAGTGAAACAGCTCAAATGACAGAAAAAGTAAATGATTTTAAACCAGATATACTTTTTGTGGGTATGACAGCCCCCAAACAAGAAAAGTGGGTATTTGCAAATAAAGACAATATTGATGCAAATACTATTGTATCTATAGGTGCTGTTTTTGATTTTTATGCAGGTACTATAAAAAGACCCGGCAACTTTTGGGTTTCTATAGGTTTGGAGTGGCTCCCTCGTTTTTTAAAAGAACCAAAACGTCTAGCCAGAAGGAATCTAGTTTCTACTCCAAAATTTTTACTTGAAATTATATGGTACAAAATATTTGGAAGAGGTATTTTATAAATGTTCAGCAAAGGCTTACGTAAATTAAACATAAAATTTAAATAGTATTATATTTGCAATATAAAAAAAAATAAGACCCCATATATGAGCTTCAGACATTACATAAAATTTATTTCCTCATCATTTTTAATACTCTCACTTTTTCAATCATGCGTCTCAAAAAAACAAATGCTGTATCTGCAAGATATTGATGCTGTAAATAGTCAACAAGTACCATATAACAACCACACTATTCAAGTAGATGATATTTTAAAAATATCTGTAGGTGCACTCATGCCAGAAGCCGCAATTCCTTACAACAATTTTACGGCTGGTGACATGGTTGCCAATAATCTTGATGTAATGAAGCTAGATGGCTATTTAGTTTCTCAAAATAGTACGATTAATTTCCCGGTACTTGGTGAGTTGTCTGTAAAAGAAAAAACAACTCAAGATCTAGAAAATGAGATTAAAAAACAACTGGTAGATGGCGGCTATTTAATAAATCCTAATGTAACGGTACGACTATTAAACGCGAAGGTTACTATTCTGGGTGAAGTACAACGGCCTGGTACATTTTCTTTTACAGAAAATAATATTAGCCTGCTGCAGGCCCTGGGTCTTGCTGGTGATCTTACCATTAATGGTAGCAGAGAAGATGTGGTAGTTTTAAGATATGTAGACGGGGTGCAAGCCACTACTCGTATAAACCTTACCTCTGCAGGCTTTTTAAGCGGCCCTTACCAAATGATAAAACCCAATGATGTAATTGTAGTAAACCCAAACAGTGCAAAATTAAAAACAGCAGGTTATGTGGGTAATGTATCTACAATACTTGGTATTACATCCTTATTACTAAGCTCTATAATATTACTTACACGATAATTATGCAAGACAATTTTAACAATCAAAGTTACCTCCAAGAAGAGGATTCTATAGATATCAAAAAAGAGGTTGGCTACTACCTGTTTTTTTGGCCTTATTTTTTGTCGGGTATTGTAATAGCAATGGTATCCGCTTTTTTGTACTTAAAAACCGCAGATCTTATATACACATCTAGTGCTCAATTACAAATTAAAAAACCTGCAGAAGATGCTGCCTCCTTTTTAACGGGGGGTATGGAGTTTTTTGGTTTTGATCAAGTAAATGTAGAGAATGATATTGCAGTACTTACCTCTCAGCACATTTTAAGCCAAGTAGTAACCCGTCTAGATTTACAAACTAAGATTTACTCAGTAGGTAGGGTAAGATCAAATCTTCGCTTTAATGACAATTACAGTAGATTTGTTAATGTAAAAGCTCCTAATAAATCTCTATATTGGAATGTAGAAATAACAAATCAAAAAGCATACTTTACTCAAGATACGTTAAATTTTAGTATTAATAAAGGCGAAATCTTTACCTATGAAGAATCTGAGATTACTTTACATGATTCTTTATTTTTAAAAGACCAAACCCTTATTATAGAGAGAAACCCATTAAACGATGCAGTTGCAGCGCTAAGATTTAATTTAGAAGCAACCGCGGCCTCAAAACAGGGAGAAATTATAAATCTAAATTTTCAGGGTATCAATAAAGCTCGCAATGAGGCTGTTTTAAATACTGTCATGCAGGTAATGCAGGATGACCAGGTAGAAGACAAACGTTTAATATCTAAAGTAAGTTTGGCTTTTATTAATGATAGGTTAGATGGCCTAACCAATAGCATTGATACCTTATCTCAAAATACTATTGCCTACCAAATGTCCAATGGTGTTTTTGATCCAGTAGCACAAACAGGTAATGCACTTTCTAATATTGTAAAAGGTCAAGAAGAAGCCTTTGCTATTGGCATACAGCTAGAAATTGCCAAGGCGCTACTAGAAAAATTAGAGAGCCAAGCAAGCTATCAAATACTACCGGCAAACATTGGTATAGAGAATGAGAGTGTTAACACACTTGTAAACTCTTACAACGCTGTAGTAACCCAGCGTAATAATTTACTAATTAGCGCTACTACAAAAAGCCCAATGGTAATTCAGCTTTCTAGCCAGTTAGATAATGCAAAAGAGGCTATTGTTGCAGGCGTTAATAGATATATAGAAGCGCTGCAAACATCACTCTCTGGCTTTCAAAACATGGAAGCTAAAACAAAAGGTATAGTTGCAGGTTTACCTAGTAAGGAAAATACCTTAAGAGCTTATGCTAGAGACTTTAAAATTGTAGAGGAGCTGTATGTATTTTTATTGGAGCGTAAAGAAGAGGCTTCCATAAGCTATATTTCTGCCTTGCCAAATATTAAATTATTAAGCTATGGGGTTTCTAGTAGATTTCCTATATCACCTAAAGTAAAAATTACATACCTGGCTGCTTTATTATTAGGTATACTTATTCCTTTTGGTATTTTATTTTTATTAAAGATGTTAGACAGCAAAATTAATACCAGAGATGATCTAGAAAATGGTTTAAAAGGAATTACAGTCCTGGGAGAAATGCCTTTTGCAGAAAACACAGAAGATCTTGACGATGGCGGTAGAGGGCTTATTGCAGAATCTGCAAGAGTGTTGCGCTCTGGTTTAAGCTTTCAGTTAAAGACAGACGCCACTAATGTTATATGTGTTACCTCTACCATTAAAGGAGAGGGGAAATCTTTTGTGTCTTACAATTTGGCGCAGAGTTATGCGGCACTAGGTAAAAAAGTAATTTTGGTTGGGGCAGATTTAAGAAACCCTCAAATACATAAATTTTTAAACCAAAAAAGAGAAAACATAGGGCTTACTACCTATTTAAGTAACGAGAATTTTAATGATATAGATTCTTTAATTACAAAGGCTACTAAATCTGGCGGTTTAGATTACTTACTTACAGGAGCTATACCACCAAACCCATCAGAGCTTTTAATGCGCTCACGCACTAAAGAGCTTCTTGATATATTAAAGCAAAGCTATGATTTAATACTTATAGATTCTGCGCCACTGCTCCTAGTGAGTGATACCACGGCTCTTTTGCCCCTTTGTGATTCGGTAGTTTATGTAACTAGGTCTCAATACTCAGAGAAAAAGACATTCTCGTTTATATTAAATATGCAGCAAAGAGAAAACGTACCTCCTTTTGGTATGGTATTAAATGGCCTTAGATCTGGAGGTCTCACAGGTTCAAACTACGGGTATAAATACCGTTATAGCTATGGCTACACATATAATTATGGCTATGGCTATGGTTATGGTAGTGACTTAGATGGTAACTAGCATATTTCTAATAGCATAAAAAAACCACCCAATTGGGTGGTTTTTTTATGCTATTTTTTTAAGAAAATTCTGCGAGTTGAAACTCTCTAATAGCCTCCCATTGTATCCCTTGTTTTTTTGATAGGCTTAAATTTTGCAAGTTTTTTAAATGTTGCGGGTTATGCGCATCTGTGGCTACAAAGTCATACAATCCTTCTTTTAAAAGTTTTATTGCTTTTTGTTTTACCTCAGGCCCGTAATGGCCTAAAAGCGATAGTGCGTTTAATTGCAAGTAAAAGCCTTTGTTTTTTAACTCCTTATACTCTTTTATAGTTGGTATTGAGTGGTATCTTTCAGGATGGGCTAAGATAGGAGTAATGTTATTTTGTAGTAACGTAAAACCAGCTTCAACTAGCCTTGTGGTTTCTGAGAAAAAGGTTATTTCTACAAGAATATATTCGTTATTTAACAGTAAAGCAGGCATGCTGGTTTGCAAGTTTTTCATGAAAACTTCATCTATCATGTATTCTGCCGCGTAAGCGTTTACTTTTGGGCTTTGTAACTTTGAAGTTTTTTCAGTTAAAATCTCAAAAGCATTTTTAATAGTAGTGGGTGTATTTGGATATAAATCTTGGTATATATGAGGCGTAGGTAGTACACTAGTAATACCAAGATTATTATACTTCTCTAACATTTTTAAAGACATGCCCACACCCTTACTGCCATCATCTATGCCAGGTAATAGGTGATTGTGTATATCACACAATCCATCAAACAGTGGTTTTTTATGTTTTGCAAAAAAATCAAACATAGGGTTCTAATACGTTAGTTTAAATACAAAAATACAATATATTATAACAATGGTATTTTTGCAGCTAGCTTATTTCAATCTATATTTGCTTTTTATATTTTTGCTTAATTAAAGTATAAAAACACTACAATTATGAAAACCCGCATATCTCTTTTTTTACTATGTTTTTTAATTGTTTTTTCTTTAAAAAGCCAAAACAAAGATATTAGTTATACTATACATTCAAGTACTGGTCTCTCTAGTGATACCAACTTGCCCTTTTGGCTAGTTGCAAACCAGTATGGTGCTGTGCCTAATAGTGATTACGGCCTTTTAAACACCTCTATTTTTAAAGACTATGATACTCCAGAGACCTTGTTTGATATTTCTTATAAGGCAAGCGCTACAGGTTTTGTAGCCCAAGAAAACAAATTTTTATTAAATGAACTGTACCTTGGTGTTAGGTTTAAAAACATTGTACTAGATCTTGGCGCTAATAACGATGCCATTTTATGGAATAATTTATCATCCTCAAACGGGAGTATTATAAAGTCTATCAATGCAAGGGCTATGCCTGGTGTTAATATTAAAACCAATAATTTCATAACACTTCCTTTTGCAAAATCTTGGCTTACAGTTAAAGCAAATTTTGCCCATTATTTTATGGACGATACTAGGTTTGTAGATAACACCAATTTGCACCATAAAAGCCTTCATTTTAAAACTACACTTAGCCCAACTATTGATATTATAGCAGGTTTAGATCATTACGCCCAGTGGGGAGGGAGCTCTCCATTGTTTGGCGCGCAACCTACATCATTTAAAGACTATGTTAGAATTATCTTTGGCGCAGAAGGTGGAGATGGCGCAACCCAGAATGACCAATTTAATGCTCTTGGAAATCATGTTGGTTCTTACTTGTTGCAATTTAACTACAACAAAGAAGATATAGGCCTTAATTTTTACTACTCACACCCTTTTGAGGATACTTCTGGCAGAGAGATGACCAATTGGCTAGATGGTTTGTATGGAGTTTTTATAGACCTAAAAAAACAAAAGGCTCTTGTAACGCATTTGTTAACTGAGTTTACTTACACAAAAACCATGAGCAACATACCCAGGTCTGCCAGTGGTCCAGACAATTATTTTAACAACGGTATATACAAATCTGGCTGGACCTACCACGGCAATACCATAGGCTCTCCATATTTTACTTCAAAACCTGTTGATGATAATGGTATTACAAGCGGCGTAATAGTTGGAGACAATAGATTTGCGGCCATTAACATTGGTGCCAATGGTTTTTTGAAATCTTTGCCTTATAAAATACTGCTAAGCCACACCACCTATTACGGGTGGTTTGGCCAGGAGTATGATCCTAATCCTTACCAGTTTTCTGGAATTTTAGACCTAGTTATACCTCAAGATGTCTTTAACTTACCCTTTGATGTAGCTGCCAGTTTTGCTTTTGACGCAGGCACCTATAGACCCCAAAATTTTGGCGCTTTTTTAAGCATTAAAAAAACGGGTAGTTTTTAAAACCCTGTACAATTTTAATAGCATGGGTTTTTAAATTTCTAAGGCGCTTTTCTACTATCTTTGCTAGCGTATGAGTATACTAGTACAAATTTCTGTTTTACCTTCTCAGCAAGAAGATGAGCCCTTTATCAAAGAGCTTGCTTTAACAAAGGCTAAATTATATGCCAATGATATAAGCCAGTGGCGCATACGTAAACGTTCTATAGATGCTAGACGGGTACCTATAAAAATAAATTTACAAGTAGAGTTTTGGCTTCAAAACGAGCAAAAAGAGGCTATCCCCGCATTTATAGCCCAGGATGTTTCTAGTAAAAAAGAAATAGCCATTATTGGCGCAGGCCCAGCCGGGCTGTATGCAGCCCTTCGTGCTATCGAGGCTGGTCTTAAACCAGTTGTTTTTGAGAGAGGTAAAGATGTACGAGCGCGTCGAAGAGATTTGGCTATTATTAACAAAGAGCAAACTGTAAATCCAGAGTCCAACTACTGTTTTGGAGAAGGTGGCGCCGGTACTTATAGTGACGGTAAATTGTATACAAGAAGTAAAAAAAGAGGCAATGTATTAAAAGCCATAGAGTGGTTTGTGCACTTTGGCGCAGATCCAGATATATTGGTAGATGCCCACCCCCATATAGGTACCAACAAGCTTCCCAAAATTATCACCGCCATGCGTGAAGCTATTATTGCCGCAGGTGGAGAAGTCCATTTTAATGCTAAAATGACTGACATTACCTTAAAAAACAATACCATTACCGGACTTCAAATTAATGATACAAATACCTACACATTCTCTGACGTGATTCTTGCCACAGGGCACTCTGCAAGAGACATATTTTATCTATTGCACGAAAAAAATATAGCTTTGCAGGCCAAACCCTTTGCCATTGGAGTTAGGGTAGAGCATCAGCAAGAATTAATAGATACCATACAATACCACGGAGCTGCAGAGAATCCTTATTTGCCGCCAGCCTCTTACGCCCTGGTGGAGCAGGTAGACGGCTTGGGGGTATACTCTTTTTGTATGTGCCCTGGAGGTATTATTGCTCCCTGTGCTACTAGCCAGCAGGAGGTAGTCACCAATGGTTGGAGCCCCAGTAAGCGCAACAACCCTTATGCCAACTCTGGTATCGTGGTGAGTGTGAGCCCTCAAGACTTGCCAAATTACAGCCCCAATGATCCTTTTGTGTGTCTAGACTTTCAAAAACAAGTAGAGCATGCTTGCTGGGTGGCAGCTGGTAAAACCCAGCGTGTTCCTGCCCAAAGAATGGTAGATTTTGTAGAAGGGAACATCTCAAAAGATTTCCCAAAAACTTCCTACCAACCAGGGATTGTCTCTGTAGATTTAAATACAGTACTACCCAAACTAATAACTGGGCGCCTGCAAAAAGCTTTTGTAGCTTTTGGAAAGAAAATGAACGGCTATTACACCAACCAAGCAGTCTTGCATGCCCCAGAGAGTAGAACCTCATCTCCGGTATTAATACCTCGCAGTAAAGACACCTTAGAGCATATAGATGTAAAAGGTCTATATCCTTGTGGAGAGGGTGCTGGCTATGCCGGCGGTATTATATCTGCGGCTATAGATGGCATTAACTGTGTAGATGCCATTATAGAAAAGCTAAAAGTTTCATAAATCTTTTTTTAGCTTGT
>Ga0233438_10000862_pt1 | contig 36212 bp, 31 predicted proteins | sample SI_123_September_FD_182720 | JGI IMG/M metagenome (GOLD analysis project Ga0233438, IMG submission 182720) | Seawater microbial communities from Saanich Inlet, British Columbia, Canada - SI_123_September2016_10_MG | ecosystem: Environmental > Aquatic > Marine > Inlet | place: Canada: British...
ATATCCTTCTTTATAGAAATATCGCGAAGAATCTGGGGTATGAATCTCATCGATTAATACAATCGTTCCATCTGAAGTTTTCCCAAATTCATATTTAGTATCAACCAGAATTAAACCTTTATCTTTTGCAAGCTGAGTTCCTCGCTCAAACAAAGCTTTAGTATACTTTTCTAAAATATTATAATCATGTTCCGAAACAATTCCCTGCTCTATAATTTCCTCTTTGGAAATATCTTCATCATGACCTTCTTTTGCCTTGGTTGCAGGAGTAATGATTGCATATGGAAAACGATCATTTTCTATCATTCCATCAGGCATTGGTACTCCACAAATAGTTTTTTTTCCAAGTTTATACTCTCGGGCAGCATGACCGGATAGATATCCGCGAATAACCATTTCAATTTTAAAGGGTTCGCATTTTTTTCCAACTGCGACCGATGGATCTGGAGTTGCTTCAAGCCAATTTGGAACAATATCCTTTGTAGCCTGCATCATATGGCTAGCTATCTGATTCAAAATCTGTCCTTTATAGGGAATCCCCTTTGGCATCACCACATCAAATGCTGAAAGCTTGTCAGTAGCTATCATTACAATCAAATCGTTTTGAAGGCTAATTACCTCCCTAACTTTACCAATATACTTGGATTGCTGCCCTGGTAGTGAAAAGGAAGATGCTAGTAATGTATTCATTTATTCTATTTAATTTTTAATGCTCTATATTTTTGTAGGCCTCTATGACTTTCTTGACTAATCGATGTCGAATAACATCTTTATCATCCAAATAGATCATTCCAATTCCCGGAGTTTCTTTCAATACAAGCAAGGCTTCTTTCAATCCAGAAATCGTTCTGCGAGGTAAATCAATCTGACCTGGATCACCTGTAATGATGAACTTAGCATGAGCACCCATTCGAGTTAAAAACATTTTCATTTGCGAATGAGTAGTATTTTGAGCCTCATCTAAAATCACAAATGCATGATCCAGTGTTCTCCCCCTCATAAAGGCAAGAGGAGCGATTTGAATCGTTCCCTTTTCTAAATATGAATTGAGTCTCTCAGATGGAATCATATCTCGAAGAGCATCGTATAAAGGTTGCATATAGGGATCTAGTTTTTCTTTCATATCTCCAGGAAGAAATCCCAAATTCTCACCAGCTTCAACTGCTGGTCGGGTTAGAATAATACGTTTAACCTGTTTTTCTTTTAAAGCTTTAACTGCAAGAGCTACTGAGGTATATGTTTTTCCTGTTCCAGCAGGTCCAACTGCAAATAGCATATCATTTTTTTGACTGGTTAAAACCAAACGCTGTTGGTTAATGGTTTTGGCTTTGATTACCTTACCACCAACTCCATGGACAATAAATGATTCTTTATCATCAACAGCTTCAAAATCTTTAGCTGAATCTGCAGTTAAGATTTGTTCTAAAATGGTTTGATCAAGTTTGTTGAATTTCTTAAAATGAGAAACAAGCATAACGATACGTTTCTCAAATTCCTCTAAAATTATTTCTTCACCAAAAGCTTTTACTGTATTTCCCCTAGCAACAACTTTAAGTTTTGGAAAATAATTCCTTAAAAGCTCAATGTTAGTATTTCGATCTCCAAAAAACTCTCTTGGGTTCACTTCCTTTAACTCAATTTTAATCTCATTCAAAAGCCCTGTTGTTTTAAGGTTATTTAATTTAAGGATTTGTAAGTTTGTATTTCAAAATTACATTTTTAGTTTAAATAACTTTTAAAATATATGATTTCTTTATGTCTTTAGTAAGCCTGACAACCGATTTTGGACTTAAAGACTATTTTGTAGCAGCAATAAAAGCTGAATTGTATCAAGAGATTGAAGGAGTTAACGTTGTAGATGTATCTCATCAAATAAGCCCGTTCAACCATACTGAAGCTGCTTATGTCCTAAAAAATGCATATTCTGCTTTTCCAAAAGGCAGTATTCATATTATCGGTGTAGATTCTGAATACACTCCAGAAAACGTACATATTGTTATGCTTTTAGAAGGACATTATTTCATTGGTGCAAACAACGGTATTTTTTCACTCATCAAAGAAGAGCGAATTCCAGAAAAAATTGTTGAAATTAATATTCATAAAAACATTGTTTCTTCGTTCCCAGTTCTGGATATTTTTGTCAAAGTTGCTGGACATATTGCACGTAAAGGAAGCCTTGATGTTATTGGTAAGAACATCAACCAAATTAAAGAAGTGACTGATGTTAAGCCAGTTATCAACACTGCAGAAGATCAAATCCTTGGAAGTGTTATTTATATTGACAATTTTGGGAACGTAGTTACTAATATCAACAAAAAAGTATTTTTGGAATATCAAAAAGGACGGGCATATACAATTTTGACTAAAAGTGTAAAACTGCATAGTATATATAATTCCTACACAGAGGCAATAAATTTTTCGATCCCAAAAGAAAATAGAGAGGAAGATGGAAAAAAAATTGCTTTATTTAACGCAGCAGGACAACTTGAACTTTCTATTTACAAAAGCAATCCACAAACGGTAGGAAGCGCTAACAGTTTATTTGGATTGGAGTTTCGAGATACCATAACCATTAAATTCAAATAGTATGCTTGCTATAGCCAAAAAAGAAATTCTATCTTTTTTTACCACACCAATGGGTTATATTATTTTAGCTATTTTTTTTACGCTGAACGGCTTGTTCTTTTGGGTTTTCTCAAATACTTTTAATTTAATTGGATCTGGATTTGCAGATTTAAACTTATATTTTGAACTAATGCCTTGGTTATTTTTATTCCTTATTCCAGCCATTGGAATGAGAAGTTTAGCAGAGGAAATAAAATCGGGGACTATTGGTCTTTTAATGACTAAACCTATTACTTTATTGGAACTAGTTTTGGGAAAATTATTGGGGATTCTTTTTCTAATTCTCTCAAGTTTATTGTTGAGTTTTATATACACATTTGCAATTCTTCAACTAAAGATGAATAAGGATGTGTTTGATTGGGGTGCATTTATTGGGTCTTTTTTTGGCTTATTATTTTTGGCAAGTGTTTTTTGTAGCATTACACTTTGGTGTTCTTCATTATCCAAGAATCAAGTTATCGCTCTTTTATTGTCATCACTTTTATGTCTCCTTCATTTTTATGGTTGGGGAGAGTTGTCTCTATATTTTTCTGATAACCGTGCATATGGTTTTTTTAATTCAATTGGCATTCAATCCCATTATGTTCAAATGAGTAAGGGTATTCTTGCAAGCTCTGATCTTATTTATTTTTTTGGTCAGATGTTCCTATTCAATTACCTCACTGTTTTTCAACTTAAAAAAATCAAACAATAATGTTCAGAACTAATTTTTTAAGAATTCTGTTTGTTTTTTTAGGCTTACTAATAATTCAAATCATAGCTTCACAAATCAATTATCGATGGGACTTAACCGTAGATAAAAGGTATTCCTTATCCGATGAAAGCATAGCGTTTATTAAACCCATTAAAAAATCCATTCGAGTTGATGTATTTTTAAATGGGAAACTTCCACAAGAATATCAACGCTTGCGTTCAGAAACAGAAATTTTACTGCAAAGTGTAATTGCTCAAAATGATCACTTTTATTATGAGTTTATTGATCCATATAAGGGCTCAATTAACACTGAACAATTGATAAATGAAATGAGCCAATACGGTTTATATCCTGAATTGGTTGTTGAAAACACAAATCAAGTCACTGAACAATCCTATGTTTTCCCTTGGATGCTTTTGAATTATGAAGATCGAACCATTCGAGTTTCCTTGCTTCAAAAAAATCTAGGAGACCAACCAGAGAAACGTATTTTACAATCCATTCAACAATTAGAATTTGCACTTATGGATGGTATTCATCAAATTTTATTGGATGAAAAAAAGAAAATTGCGGTTTTGAAATCACACAATACTTCCCAGGATATATTGATTACTAGTTTTTTGCAGGATTTACTCCCCTACTACAATTTAGCCTCCTTTGATCTAAAAGCATTTCCAATAACCCCTCAAAAAACATTAGAAAATTTAAACCGGTTTGATTTACTTTTGGTTTCTAATCCTAAAGAATCATTTTCAAATACAGAAAAGTTTATTCTTGATCAGTTCACTCAACAAGGAGGAAACAGTTTGTTTTTAATTGATGCTGTAAATGTTCAAAAAGACAGCTTGTACAGTCTATCTGGATCAACAGTTAGTTATGGAAACCTCCTGGAGCTTGATGATTTGTTTTTTAAGTTTGGATTTCGGATGCGTCAAGAAATTGTTAAGGACCTATACAGTGCTCCCATAGTATTGGCACAAGGGAATGAAAACAATTCTCAATACCTACCCTATCCATGGCCCTATAACCCCCTAGCTGAGCCAGATCAAAGTAACTCCATTGGCTCAGCAATAGGAAATGTACTTTTTCAATTTGCAAGTCCAATGGACACTTTAAAAAACCGCTTAAAAAAAACCATACTCATTAAGTCATCACCTCTTTCTAAGATCGAAGGAATCCCCTCAATGATTAAATTAAAAACCGCAACAGAACCAATAAAACCCTCTGTTTTTACAGATAAAGAACAAATACTTGGCCTTGTTCTTGAAGGAAAATTCAATTCCTTGTACACCAATCGAATATATCCATTTGAATGGGATGTCAAAAAATCAAAAAAAGCCCGAATTGCTGTTTTTGGAGATGGAAATTTAATCGAAAACCAAATTGACAAAGGAAAACCTCTAGAATTAGGTTATGATAAGTGGACCAATAATTTCTATTCTAACAAACAATTTTTTAAAAATACAATTCATTACCTAATTGGAGAGGATAATTTACTCCGTTTACGTTCCAAAGAAATTAAAATCGCAATGTTGGATTCTGAAAAAGTGAATTCAAAAGGAAGCTTCTGGACCTATTTTAGTGTTTTTAGCCCATTGATTTTTTTATTTATAATTGGATTATTTTTTAATTGGTTCAGGAACAAAAGTTATCGTCAATAACTGTTAATAAGTTTCTTTCGCATTTAGAAGCATTTCAAATATCTTTGAATTAAATCAAAAAACGTCCATGAAATTTATCGTATCAAGTAATCAATTGCTAAAGCAACTTCAAGCGCTAGGTGGAGTAATAAACAACTCGAACACCCTCCCCATATTAGATAATTTTTTATTTGAACTTAAATCGGATCGTTTAACGCTCACAGCATCTGATCTTGAAACAAGCATGTCATCAAGTATTACTGTGGAATCTGACTCCAGTGGTACTATAGCCCTTCCTGCACGTTTATTATTGGATACCCTAAAAACTTTTCCAGAGCAACCCTTAACATTTATGGTATTGGAAAACAATACAGTAGAAATCAGTGCTAACAATGGAAAATATGCATTAGCCTATGTCCCTGGTGATGAATTCCCAAAAGCAGTAAATCTGAAAGATCCAAGCAAAACAGTAATCGTTGCTGATATTTTAGCTACAGCAATAAATTCAACTTTGTTTGCCTCTGGAAATGATGATTTAAGGCCTGTTATGAGTGGTGTGTTTTTTCAATTCTCAACAGAATCATTGACTTTTGTTGCAACGGATGCCCATAAACTCGTAAAATATACCCGATCAGACCTCAAAGCTGATGCTACAGCTGAATTTATCATGCCCAGAAAGGCACTTCAAATTTTAAAGGTAATTTTACAAGGAAGTGAGGAAAAAATAAGTATTGAATACAATGAAACAAATGCGCAATTTATTTTTGGAGCTACCTCACTTAGTTGTCGTTTGATCGAGGGGAAATATCCAAACTACGAAGCTGTAATTCCGAAAGAAAACCCCAACGTGATGACAATTTCACGAGAACCCTTCCTAAATTCACTAAGAAGAGTTAGTATTTTTTCTAATAAAACAACTCATCAAATACGTCTAAAAATGGCTGGTGCCGAACTCAATATTTCTGCGGAAGATTTTGACTTCAGTAACAAAGCTGAAGAACGTCTGAATTGTCAGTATCAAGGAGATGATTTACAAATTGGATTCAATTCTAGATTCATCATAGAAATGTTAAGTAATTTAACTGTTGAAGAAGTTTCACTGGCAATGTCTTTACCAAATAGAGCAGGAATAATCACCCCTATCGATGGTACTGATGAAGGAGAAAACATAACAATGCTAGTTATGCCAGTAATGTTAAATGAATAATAAAAAAAAGATTATCTTTTAAATTAGTTTAGCTTGGTTAGGAAGCTGCTTCTATACCATAAGACATTCGTTTATAAACATTCCCCTCTAACCGATCCCTTATTGTAGAAAATGCATCCAATGTTAGTTTAATATCCTCTTGAGTATGTGTAGAAGTTGGAATCAGTCTTAAAATAATAATTCCTTTCGGAATAACTGGATAAACAACAATAGAACAAAAAATATTGTGATTTTCACGTAAATCTTTAACCAATACCATTGCTTCTGGAATACTTCCTTTAAGATATACCGGGGTTACACAACTTTGAGTAGTTCCAATATCAAAACCCCTTTCCTTTAAACCAGATTGTAAAGCATTTACATTTTCCCATAATTTTGCTTTTAATTCCGGACGTAAACGCAACATATTTAAACGCTTTAATGCTCCTTCAACCAAAACCGATTGTAAAGATTTGGCAAACATTTGAGATCTCATATTGTATTTCATGAAATCAATAATCTGTTTGTCTCCTGCAATAAATGCACCTGTGGATGCCATAGACTTAGCAAAAGTTGCAAAATAAACATCAATGTCGTCTTGAACACCTTGTTCTTCTCCTGCTCCTGCTCCTGTAGCTCCTAGAGTCCCAAATCCATGTGCATCATCAACAAGGAATCGAAAGTTGTACTTTGACTTAAGTGCTACAATCTCTTTTAAACGACCTTGTTCTCCTCGCATTCCAAAAACTCCTTCAGATATTACTAATATCCCACCTCCAGTTTTTTCCGCGATTTTTGAAGCTCTGACCAAGTTTTTTTCTAAACTTTCAATATCGTTATGCATAAAAGTAAAGCGCTTTCCTGGGTGCAAACGAACACCATCAATGATACAAGCATGAGCATCTACATCATAAACTATAACATCGCTTTTTGATACCAAAGTATCTATCGTTGACAATATTCCTTGATATCCAAAGTTGAGTACATAAGCAGCTTCCTTATTAACAAAATCAGCCAATTCTTCTTCAAGTTGTTCATGTAAATCCGTATGACCAGACATCATTCGAGCACCCATTGGATGAGCAGAGCCATATAAAGCAGCAGCATTGGCGTCTACTTCTCTTACTTCAGGATGATTGGCAAGCCCCAAATAATCATTAACACTCCATGTAATGACTTCTTTTCCTTGAAATTTCATTCTATTAGAAATCGGTCCTTCTAGTTTTGGAAATACAAAATAGCCCTCTGCCACTGATGCCCATTTACCTAAAGGGCCTTTGCTGTCAAGTATTCTGTCAAATAAATCGTTTATCATAAAGGATTGACTAAAATGTCGTTATTTAATGTATTCTAATTTTTTAGGGTCTTGAGCATGTGCACTATCAAAAAAGCCTTGTTCTCGCATCCATTTATCGTTATATATTTTGCTCATGTATCGAGATCCGTGGTCTGGGAATATACAAACAACTTTACTGTTATCGTTAAACATGTTTTTTTCATTAAGCTGTTTAATTGCTTGTACCGCAGCACCACATGTATATCCTACAAACATACCCTCTTTTAGTGAGGTTTCACGTGCACTGTGTGCACTTTCTTCATCAGAAACCTTTTCGAAATGATCAATTACCTCAAAATCAGTAGCAGTAGGAATCATGTTTTTTCCTATACCTTCTATTCTATAAGGATAAATTTCATTCAAATCTAATTCTTGTGTTTCATGATATTTTTTTAGTACCGATCCATATGCATCAACACCAATAATTTTAATATTGGGGTTTTGTTCTTTCAAAAATCGACCACATCCTGATATTGTCCCACCGGTTCCACTACAAGCAACTAAATGTGTGATTTGACCGTTGGTTTGTTCCCAAATTTCTGGCCCTGTAGTTTGATAATGTGCTTCAGTGTTCAAATCATTAAAATATTGATTGATGTAAAAAGAATTTGCTGTTTCTTTATGAATGCGTTTAGCAACTTCATAATAAGATCTTGGATCATCGGCTTTTACATTTGCTGGACAAACATAAACCTTTGCTCCCATTGCGCTTAACATGTTAATTTTATCTTCAGAGGATTTGGAGCTCACCGCCAAAATACATTCATAACCTTTAATTAAAGAAACCATTGCAAGACTAAAACCGGTATTACCAGAGGTAGTTTCAATAATCACACTACCTTTTTGAAGAAACCCTCTTCTTTCAGCTTCTTCAATTATAAAAAGTGCGATTCTATCTTTGTTTGAATGCCCTGGATTCGCTGCTTCCCATTTTGCATAAAAAGAACCTTTAAGGTCTTTTGAAACATTTTGAAGCTGAATTAAAGGTGTATTTCCAATTAAACTAAGAACATTTTTTGAAGATTGAATGTTATTTCTCATGCAATAGGTTAGAATAAAAACAGTGCAAATTTAATTAAAAAAAATCACATAAACTTATTTTCTAACTCAAGCAAAAAAGAGTACTTTTTTGCTGTTTCATGCAGCGGATCAAAACGCCCTGAAGCTCCACTATGTCCGGCATTCATATTTGTATTTAGGTATAGTTGTTTATTGTCAGTTTTTAATTTCCTTAAACGAGCAACCCATTTTGCAGGTTCCCAATATTGTACCTGAGAATCGTGCAATCCAGTTGTAACTAAAATATTGGGATAATCTTGGACCTTTACATTATCATACGGAGAGTATGATTTAATGTAATGATAATATTCTTTATCATTAGGGTTTCCCCATTCATCATATTCTGATGTAGTCAAGGGTATTGTATTGTCAAGCATAGTTGTTACTACGTCAACAAAAGGAACAGCAGATATTACTCCATTGTATATTTTAGGAGCATCATTTAAAATCACACCCATCAACAAGCCTCCTGCTGAACCTCCATAAGCATACAAATGCTCTGAGGAAGTCATACCCTCTTCGATTAAGAATTTAGAAGAACTAATAAAATCAGAAAAAGTATTTTTTTTATTAAATAGTTTACCATCATCATACCAATTACGTCCCATATATTCTCCCCCTCTTATGTGGGCAATAGCAAAAGCAAAACCGCGATTCAGAAGGCTTAATCGTGTTGTCGAAAAGTTTGGATCAATAGTAGATCCGTAAGAACCATAAGCATATAGCAAAATTGGAGTATTTGAATTTAATTTAGTTTCCTTGTGATGTACAATTGAAATTGGAATTTTAACACCATCTTCTGCAGGAGCCCATAAACGGTCAGAGGTGTAATTATTTTTATCAAAATCCCCCAAAACTTCCTGCTCTTTAAGTATATTATGCTCTTCGTTTGCCATGTCAAATTCTCTTACTGAAGAGGGAGAGGTCATTGAATTAAAAACATATCGCAATTTCGTTGTATTGAAATCAACATTTGTAGAAGCATAAAGAGAGTATGTTTCACCTTCTATGGGTAAATAAAAGTCTTTTTTTCCATCCCAAGATTGAATTCGGATTTTGGTGAGCCCATTTTCTCTTTCTGTAATTGCAAAATACTCTTTGAAAATTTCTAAATCTTCTAAAAGAACTTGGGGTCGATGATCTACAAAATCAACCCAATTGGAGCGTTCCGTTTGATTAACGGGAGTTTTCATAATCTTGTAATTTTCTGCATCATCAGCATTTGTAAATACATAAAAATTATCTTCAAAATGAGAAATACTGTATTCTAATCCTCGAATTCTTTTTTGAAAATATTTAAAATCACCTAAAGGTTCATCTGACTTGATGTACTGAAATTCAGTGGTAAGAGTGCTGTAAGATGAAATAAAAATATAGTCCTCTGATTTTGAATCCATAACATAAACCGAAAAAGTATCATCTTCTTCTTCATAAACCAAGGTTTTTTCATTATTTGGTGCATAAATATTATGTCTATAAATTGCTTCAGAACGCAAAGTAATGGGGTCTTTTTGTGTGTAAAATAGTGTTTCATTATCCTTTGCCCATACACTTCCACCAGTAGTGTTTTCAATTGAGGTATCAAGAAGCTTTCCGGTAACCAAATCTTTTACTTTCAAAGTGTATTGACGACGTGATACCGTATCAATAGCAAATGCTGCTTTGGTATTGTCAGGACTAATACTAATTCCTACTAAACGGAAATACTCATGCCCTTTGGACAATTCATTGCAGTCGAAAAGAATTTCTTCTTCAGTATCTAAGGTCTCTCTCTTTCTTGTGTAAATAGGGTATTCTTTCCCTTTTTCATAACGGCTAACATACCAATAGCCATTGTAAAAATAGGGAACCGAAGAATCATCTTCTTTAATACGAGCTTTCATTTCTTCAAAAAGTTCGTTCTGAAATTCAACGGTATGACTTGTAGCCTTTTCGTAATAGTCGTTTTCTCTTTCTAAATAATCAATTACCTCAGGATTATCTTTGTCTTTCAACCAATAATATTCGTCCATCCGAATATCATTATGAATACTGTGCTGATATGGTTTTTGTTCTGCAACGGGAGGTGTGAGTTTTTTCATAGAAGTATTTTTCATATCAGAATTACAAGATTGAGCGAAAATAACACCAAAAATCAGGATTAAGATCAAGTTGACATTAAAATTTACATAAAGTTTCATAAGGTTAAAATTTAAGGGTTTTGATAATTTCTAGTACATATTCGTGTTGAAGCTGAGTGTAATCTCTGTGGGTAACCATACGAAGTTTAGATTGACCCATGGAAATAAATCGTATGCCCAAAGCCTCTAACTGAGCCTTAAAATCACTTTCTTTAACTGAATTTGTCAGTTTAAAAATAACAATATTAGTCTCTACAGGTTCAACTTTTTCGATGTAATCCTGTGTTTCTAAACAATTTTTTAGTTCCGAAGCTTTTCTGTGATCTTCGGACAAGGATTCCCAATGATTATCAATAGCATAGGAAGCTGCTTCAGCCATATAACCAGCTTGTCGCATCCCACCACCAAAAATTTTTCTTATTCGAATGGCTTTTTTAATAGCCTCATTACTACCCAATAAAGCAGATCCAACAGGAGCACCAAGACCTTTACTAAAACAGACTGATATTGTATCAAATAAGCCTCCAAAAACTTCTGGTTTGTGACCCGATGCAATCATTGCGTTCCATATTCGTGCTCCATCGAGATGTAACCCCAAATTATGGTCATTGCAAACAGATCGAATGGCTTCAATCTCTGAAACATCATAAAATGCCCCTCCCCCTTTATTTGTAGTATTTTCCAAACAAACTAGAGTAGATAAAGGTGAGTGATAAAAATCTGGTGGGTTGATTTTTGATTCAACTTGTTTCGCATTTATCCTTCCTCGGTCGCCTTCAATCAGATTACAAGACACTCCGCTATTAAAACTCACACCACCGCCTTCGTAATTAAAAATATGAGAATAGTGATCACAAATCAACTGCTCTCCAGGTTGGGTATGTAACTTTATTGCGGTTTGATTAGCCATGGTTCCTGAAGGAAAAAACAAAGCATTCTCTTTTCCAAATAAACTAGCAACCTTTTTTTCCAAAGCATTTACCGATGGATCTTCCTTAAAAACATCATCTCCAACTTTTGCTGCATGCATGGCGTCAAGCATACCTGGGGATGGAAGCGTGGTAGTATCACTTATTAAATTTACTTTCATTTCGACAAAAATAAAGAATTATGTGTTTAAATAATTTATAATTTAAACTGACTACAAAAAGCATCTGACCCTATAGGGGATCCATCGGGAAGCACTGGAGTTTCTTGAACTTCAAATTCATCAGGATTTGCTAAAAAACGTTTAATTTTATTAAGATAATATGATTTGTAAGGTTGTTTGCTTCTTTTAAGATCATCTTCAATGTCCTTTAAAATATCAAAACTAATAGCTTTGACAGAGGCAGTGGTTTTATTGTTTGCGTGAAGTTCAAAGATAGAATTCAAGTAAAGTTCTTTAAGTTGAGATTGAATTGCAGTAAAATAAGCATTTCCATGAGATTTTCTAAAAATCTGTTGTGTTAATTCATCTGCTAATTGCTCAAAAGACAACTGAGTACTATCTAGTGCTTTTTGTTGCACCATTCGAGATATTCTTTGAGGATTCAAAATCATTTGAATGATTCCTTTCCCAAGAGAGGAAGGGGGTCCCATAATATCAAAAATTCTCCCTGTTTGGGAGCGAAAACTTTCTCGAGTTGAGGAAAATCCAAAAGCAGTTGGTGGAAGTTGATTCAAAAGGGATTTAGGAATCGCTAATGTTTTTGGAGAAAGAGAATTTACCATGGTGGATAAAGCCTCCCTTTGGATTTCAGGTTCAATGGTCTCAATTGAAAAGGGAATTTTTCCTTTAACACCATAAGAATAATCTACCCCCCCAATTAACTTTACAATCGCTTCTGCTTGATAGCGATGTAAAAAATAAAGTGGTACCAGTCGATCATTCAACATGGAATAAGGTTCTCCAACTCGCAACTGATCTTCGGAAAAGTTTTTTAATGCTATGGATCTGACCTCTAAAAGATGCTTGTACTCGTCAATAGCACTTTCACCATTGTCCCATAAATGGGCATAGGGATGTGCTCCACCTATAGGTCGTGCATCCTGGTCTGAAATGAAACGATTACCTTCTTTTATGCTCTTCTCTATAATTAAATTTAACGCTTCAGTCTCGTCCGTTCCTTTTGGAAAGTCACTGTAAGAATATTGAACAGAAGTTTTGTCCCAAGAACCAATACCTGCAGCATAAGCATTTGAATACGAAATTTTACCATCAACAACATCAATCTTAGGGTGTGGATAATCCATAACAGAGGCTCTATCGTTGGTACTAGCTGCAAAATTATGTGCAAAACCAAGTGTATGTCCGATTTCGTGAGCTGATAGCTGACGAATCCGTGCAATAGCAAGCTCGGACATTTGGCTTTCATCAGTATTACCGTTTGCGTACGGGGCATGTGTTAGCCCTTGTGCAATCAAAAAGTCTTGGCGAATCCGCAAGCTCCCCAAGCTTACATGACCTTTCAAAATTTCACCAGATCTCGGATCTACAACACTAGCGCCATAACTCCAACCGCGGGTTGATCTATGAACCCATTGGATCACATTATAGCGAACATCCAAGGGATCTACTTCATCGGGCAATATTTTGATCTGAAAAGCATTCTTGAAGCCTGCTGCCTCAAATGCTTGATTCCACCAACTCCCTCCTTCCAAAAGAGCAGATCGAACGGGTTCTGGAGTACCATTGTCTAAATAATAAAGAATGGGCTCTTTAGCCTTGCTAGAAGATGCGGAGGGATTAACTTTTTCTAAACGATGTCGTAAGGTGTAAATTTGTTTGGTAGGTTCCTCAACAGGAGTAGAATAGTCATAAAATGAAAATGGGATTGCCCCACTCCTAGGATCAAACTTTCTGGGTGTTAAAGGTATTTTGGGCAAAGCCACAAACGAATGATGCTGTTTTACACTCACACTGTTGGGGGTTGGAGTAACCGATTGTATCCACCCACCGGATGCTTGCCCTCCAAAAGTCAACAATACATCCAATTCAATATTTTTGGGAAACGCTTTGGTTCGAGGAAGAGAAATTGCTGAACGAGATTTATCTACAGTAAAACTCCCTTGCTTGGTTTGTTTCAAACGTTGTGCAACTCCGTGGGTGTCTTGCATTAAAAAAGGGGTTATATCAACCAGATAATCAGATGCTGATGTTTCGATAATTGGAAAACCAAACAAAACAGATTCAGCAAATGCCTCTTTTACAGATTGTTTTTCTAAAATATTTGAAGTACTTGTACGATATTTCAAATTCGGTTGAATCAAAAGAAGCTTATTTCCTGCCTCAGAAAAATAAACTACTCGTTCGTTGCCCAGTTGCCCCCGATCCAGTCCAATATCATTACTACCGATCCCTGCACTCAAACTGTTGATATAAAGAAATTCAGTGTCGATTTGATTTTTTTTATTGACTTTTAAATAAACCTTTCCACTACTTTCATCATAGAAAAAGTCAAAAAACCCATTAAAAGATTTTGCAGTATTAACTAGGCTTTCCAATTGGGTTGCTTGACTGACTGTTCCTTTTTTCTTGGAACGTTGCGCTTGTAGAGAAATAGATAACAAAAAAGTTAGGATAAAAGTAAAACGGAATATTTGTTTCATCATTTAAAAAATTTATCCTAAGCTAAAAAAATAATGCCAAAAAAAGGGATTCCAAGAGTTTAATTCTATTTTTACACAAAAAAATATTTATGATAACACCAGATCAACAGAAAGGTCTTTTGGAGCGTCTTGGCGCATTGAGGAGGTATCTTTGACATTGATGCCAAACTGATCGAAATTCGTAATCAGGAAGAAGTAACACTTGACCCTGAATTTTGGAATAAGCCTGGAGAAGCTGAGGCTCATATGAAAACGCTGCGTACACTAAAAAAATGGGTAAGCGATTATGATAACCTAGTCCAAAAAACTGAAGATTTGGAAGTTCTTCTAGAGTTTTTTAAATCGGATGATGTTTCAGAAGAAGAGGTGTTAAGTCTTTATCATTCCATAACTAACAAATTGGAAGATTTAGAATTTCGAAACATGCTTTCCGATGAGGGAGACTCCCTAAGTGCTGTAATACAAATCACTGCAGGAGCTGGAGGTACTGAAAGTTGTGATTGGGCCGAAATGTTGATGCGCATGTATTTGATGTGGGCCGAAAAACAAAACTATAAAATCAAAGAACTCAATAATCAAGCTGGAGATGTAGCAGGAATAAAAACAGTAACCCTTGAAATTGAAGGCGATTTTGCATTTGGATGGTTAAAAGGTGAAAATGGAGTACATCGTTTAGTTCGAATTTCTCCTTTTGACAGTAATGCCAAACGTCATACCTCTTTTGCATCAGTTTATGTTTATCCCTTAGTCAATGAAAGCATTGAAATTCAAATCAATTCTGCACACTTATCATGGGAAACCATGCGCTCTAGCGGTGCTGGTGGACAAAACGTAAACAAAGTAGAAACAGCGGTTCGCTTAAGGCATGAACCCTCAGGTATTGTAATTGAGAATTCCGAAACTCGATCCCAATTAGATAATAAAACTAAAGCGTTACAGCTGCTCAAATCTCAATTGTATGAAATTGAATTACAAAAGAAACTTTCAGCTCGCAAAGAAATTGAAGCCTCCAAAAAGAAAATAGAATGGGGTTCACAAATCCGTAACTATGTTCTTCACCCTTATAAGCTAGTAAAGGATGTAAGAACTCAACACGAAACAGGAAATGTAAATGATGTTCTAAATGGAGGAATAGATCCTTTCTTAAAGTCCTATTTGATGGTGATGGGGCAAAATGAAAACAACTAAAATAACCTAATTCTAAAACGAAAAAAATGAATAAAAACACCAACATAAAAAACATCATTTTTGATCTGGGAGGTGTACTAGTCGATTGGAATCCCGATAAAGTATTCATAAAAGTATTTGAGGGAGACAAACAAAAATTAGAACATTTTTATGCAGAAATTTGTACTCCTGATTGGAATGAAAATCAAGATGCAGGATACCCAATAGCCAAAGCAACAAAGGAACGGGTTGCATTATTTCCAGAATTTGAAAAAGAAATTCGAATGTACTACGGTAGATGGGCTGAAATGCTTGGAGATCAAATTCAAGGGACTGTGGATATTCTACAAAAACTTACTGATGCCCCTGAATACAAAGTTGTAGCTCTGACCAATTGGAGCCATGAAACCTTTCCTAAAGCAATTAAAAAATTTGAGTTTTTGCAGTGGTTCGAGGGAATCTTGGTTTCTGGAGTTGAAAAAACACGAAAACCTTTTCCAGAAATTTATGAACTTACCCTAAAGCGATTTAATCTCAAAGCCGAAGAATCATTGTTTATTGATGATAGCTTGAGAAATATAGAAGCCGCTAAGGCTTTAGGAATCCATTCAATTCAATTTCATAGCCCTGAACAACTGGCACAAGAATTAGAAGATTACATTAAATTTTAAATTCCTAAAATGAAATATACAATTTACCATAATACTCGATGTAGAAAATCCAGAGAAGTATTGGAATATTTAAAGTCAAAAAGTTTTGAAGTTGAAATTATTGAATATTTAAAAAGTCCTTTGACAATTTCAGAACTGGAAAATTTAATTAAATTATTGGGAATTGAACCACAGCAACTGGTCAGAACAAATGAAGTTATTTGGAAAGAAAACTTTGAGGGAAGTGAACATTCAAAGAACCAGATCATTAGCATACTCGCTAATAATCCAAAACTCATCGAAAGACCAATTATTTCGAATGGAAAATCTGCAATAGTTGGAAGACCTCTTGAAAATTTAATCGATTTTTTGAAGAGCCATTAAACCTTATCCTTAATATCAAGTCCAATGGGAAAATATATTTAATGAAACATTTTTTCTGTCTAAATAAACTTAGTTTAGTTGTATTATTTTTATCTATATCCATCTCATCTTTTGGACAACGATCACAAAACATACCCAAGTTTGTTCTCAGCGGTCTAGTTATCGATCAAGAAACGGAGCAGCCTCTTGAGTACGCAACCATAACCCTTAAAAATTTAAGCCGTCCTGAAATACTTCAAGGAGGTATTACAGACATTAATGGGCGTTTTTCCTTTGAAGTTTACCCCGGAAAATACGATATAAATACCGAATATATCTCTTTTAAAACCATTGCTAAAAAGGAGGTGCTTATACGCTCCAACACCGATCTAGGAACAATACGAATGGAAATAGAGGCTTCTAATTTAGATGAAGTTGAATTGACAGCTGAACGAACTACCGTTGAGATTCGTTTGGATAAACGTATTTACAATGTAGGGAAAGATATTACAGTTCGAGGTGGAAGTGTATCCGATGTATTGGATAATGTTCCATCGGTTTCTGTTGATGTAGAGGGAGTAATTTCGCTACGAGGTAACGACAATGTACGTATCTTGATCAATGGAAAGCCTTCGGGTTTGGTGGGTTTGTCGGGTCCAGAAGGTTTACGTCAAATTCCAGCAGAATCCATCGAAAAAGTTGAAGTAGTAACATCTCCATCTGCTCGTTATGATGCAGCAGGAACAGCGGGAATCCTAAACATCATTCTAAAGAAAAACACCCTGGAAGGTTTTAACGGTACAATAATAGTAAATGGTGGGATTCCTAAAAACAACAGTGGGAGTGCTTCTTTGAACTGGAGAACAAAAAAAATAAACCTATTCAGTACCACAACCCTTGGCGATTCGAAATCCTATGGAGGTGGCCTTTTCAACAGTGAGTTTTTTGATAACTCAAACTCGATTAATTTTTCAAACGAAAAAAGAGATTACGATCGAAATCGCAGAAATTTATTTATAAACCTTGGTACAGAGTACAATTTAAATGAAAAAACCTCTTTTACAGTTTCAGGTTTTTACAGGAATAGTGATCGCAACAGCTTGACTTCTACATTCATAGAAACAATTACTTCTACTGAAACTTTTAACTCTGATCGCTTTGAAGATGAGGTAGAGGTTGATGAAACCAAACAATTCACGGCGAACTACACCAAAAAATTTGATGATAAAGGACACGAACTGGTAGCTGAATTTCAATACGAAACAAGTAATGAAGACGAAGATTCAGATATCAGAAGCTCTATTCCTGAAGAAGTTTTTACCTTGGAATCTCAAAAAAGAATATTGTATCAAGTAGATTACGTATGGCCAACAGATGAGAAAACACAATTTGAAATTGGATATCGAGGAAATTTCAAGACTCAAAAAAATGACTACAAGGTTACCCTTGAAGAAAACAATGTTTTTGTTACCAATACAGATCTTTCAAACGTTTTGGTGTACACCGAAAATGTGAATGCTGCTTACTCGCAATTTGGAAAAAAAATAAATAAATTCTCCTATTTATTGGGTTTACGAATGGAGCATTCCAACATCATCATCGATCAACAAACTACTAACGAAAAAGTTGAAAAAATATATTTGGACTGGTTCCCAACCTTTAATTTGTCATATGAACTAACAGAAAAAGAAAGCTTTACACTTGGATTTAGCAGGAGAATTAGACGACCCAGAAGCTGGTCGTTGAATCCATTTCCCTCTCGCTCCAGTATTACCTTTTTTCGACAAGGAAACCCTGATCTTGATCCCTCCTATTCCAACACCTTTGACCTTGGATATTTGAAACGATGGAAAAAATTTACATTCAATGGCTCTGTTTATTACCAAAAGTCAACTCAAAACATCGAACGCATTACAGAAGCAACAGGCGAATTTGTAGATGTAACAGCGGACGATAGTACAGTAAACTCTGTTCCAGCACTGCGTTCGATATCCGTTAACTTATCCGAGAACATAAGAACCGGTACCGAGTTTACATTGACCTATTCCCCTTCCAGAAAAATCAGATTGAGTGGGAATTTTAATATTTTTAACTCTCAAACGATTGGGGATTATAACGGAGCTAATTTTGATGCTGAAATCATAAGTTGGTTCAGTAGAATAAACGCCAGTCTAAAACTACCAAAGGGGTTTGATACTCAAATCCGCGGTTTTTATTTTGGGCCTAGAGCAAATGCACAAACAAGGTCTCAGGGTATTTTTACGCTTTCTGGTGCAATTAATAAAAGTATTTTAAAGAAAAAAGGAACACTTTCCATACGTGCAAGTGACTTGTTAAATACTCGAAGACGTAAAAGCACAACTACAAACGAAAATTTTACAACTTATTCCGAATTTCAATGGAGACAACCAACCTATGTCTTAACGTTTACTTACAAAATAAACGAAAGCAAAGTGCTCAAAAAACGTAGATCTAGTAGAAATAACTCTGGTGGCGGAGGAGATGAATTTGACTTCTAAATTTACTGGAGCCATAATAAAATAAAATAAACTCACAAATCAAACTTAGTGAGGTTTTTAAATTATTGATAAAGCCGAATTAATAGACTTACACTCTACTGTTACTCTTGTAGTTCAACCTTTTTAGCTTCTTTACGTTCTTTTAACCACTCTAAAAAAGCTCCCGTTAACCAATAAGGGATAACAAAAGTTAAAAGAAAGATCATCAACCAAAAACCAATGGTCAAAATGGTTAAAAAAGATAAAAAACCTAGATATTGATCGAATTCAAACATTTTTATAAAATTTTCTTTAAAATTAAGTTTTTTACTCTGTTAATCCCAATGTTTCATTTGTTTTTTTAACACAAGAATTTAATTCCGAATCCTTTGGATCTTCTTATTCCCCTAATCTAAAAATTAGTATTTTAGTATTCGTAAATTTTAAACCAAAACAGAAAATGAAATATCGCATAGAAAAAGACACCTTAGGAGATGTTAAAGTTCCAAAAGACGTTTACTGGGGGGCACAGACAGAACGTTCACGTTCTAATTTTAAGATCGGCCCGTCGGCCTCTATGCCTATTGAAATTGTTTATGGATTTGCATACCTCAAGAAATCTGCTGCATTTGCAAATCATGAATTGGGTGTTTTGGACATCACAAAACGAGATTTAATAGCTCAAGTATGTGATGAAATACTTGAAGGGAAACTCGACGATCAATTTCCTTTGGTAATTTGGCAAACTGGATCGGGAACTCAAAGCAACATGAATGTCAATGAAGTTATTGCCAATCGTGCTCATTTACTGGCAGGAAATAAATTGGGAGAAGGAGATAAAACTTTAACGCCCAATGATGATGTAAATAAATCTCAGTCCTCAAACGACACTTTCCCTACGGGAATGCATATTGCAGCATACAAGAAAATCGTGGAAATAACAATTCCGGGAATTGAGCAACTTCGTGAGGCATTAGATAAAAAAGCAAAGGCATTTTCGAAGGTTGTTAAAATTGGCCGAACCCATTTGATGGACGCTACTCCTTTGACTATAGGTCAAGAGTTTTCGGGATATGTTTCTCAGTTGGACCACGGATTGAACGCATTAAATTTTACTTTGACCCACCTATCAGAAATTGCTCTTGGTGGCACAGCAGTAGGAACAGGAATAAACACTCCCAAGGGTTACTCCAAAAGAGTTGCTGAGTACATTGCAGAATTTACCAAACTACCCTTCATAAGTGCTCACAATAAGTTTGAGGCTTTGGCTGCTCATGATGCTATTGTTGAAACCCATGGAGCATTAAAACAATTGGCAGTTTCTTTGAATAAAATTGCAAACGACATACGTATGCTTTCCTCTGGCCCTCGTTCTGGAATTGGTGAGATAATAATTCCAGCGAATGAACCGGGAAGTTCAATAATGCCTGGAAAGGTAAACCCTACCCAATGTGAAGCTATCACAATGGTCTGTGCTCAAGTCATGGGAAATGATGTAACCATTTCGGTAGCTGGAACACAAGGACACTATGAGTTGAATGTTTTTAAACCCGTAATGGCAGCTAACATCATACAGTCCGCTCAATTGATTGGGGATGCTTGTGTAAGTTTTACTGAAAATTGTGTAAATGGGATAAAACCGAATCAAAAACGTATTGATGAATTGGTCTCCAACTCGCTGATGCTAGTAACCGCACTGAACACAAAAATAGGATACTACAAAGCTGCAGAGATTGCCAACAAAGCTCACGAAGAAGGAAGTACGCTAAAAGAAGCTGCTTTGGATCTGGGTTATGTAAGTTCGGAAGAATTTGATGCTTGGGTAAAACCCGAAAAGATGACTGGAGAAAAATAAATGGCATGGAAATCATTCCTTATGAATCTCAATATGCAAAGGATTTTCGTCTTCTCAATGAAGCTTGGCTTGAAAAATATTTTGTTGTAGAGCCTTATGATTCTGAACTTCTGAGTCAATGCGAAGATGTTATCCTAAAGCCTGGAGGGTTTATCTTCTTCATCAGAATTGATAATAAAATAGTAGGAACAGCAGCTTATATTTTTAAATCAAAAGGAGTTTATGAACTCGGAAAAATGGTAGTTGATCCTGTATTTCAAGGGCAAAAACTAGGGCAAAAATTGATGTTCTTTATGCTTGAATTTGCTCAAAAGCACCATTGGAGCAAAATCATACTCTATTCCAGTACTAAACTAAAAAACGCGCTTTACATTTATCAAAAGAACGGTTTTATTGAGGTTCCTCTTGAGCCAAATCTGCCCTATGACCGATCAGATATTAAAATGGAGCTGAATTTAAAATAAAATCATGGCAGTTAAACGATTCTATCCGCTCTTATTCCTTTTGTTTTTATTCTTCGGAACTTTTGTTCAGGCACAGACAAAAAAACAAATTCCAAAATCTACTTTGGTTATTCCACCCAAACAAATTGTACGAATTGATTACCCCTACATGAAAGGTTTTAGTGTAAAACTCTGGAATAAATCAAAGTTTGAACTTGGTGTTTCGGCAAGAGAACATCAATCGGACTCTCTTTACAAAGGTTTTGGAATTGATAACAATGCTTTCGCTATTCTTTCGGTCGAAGAAAATCAATATTTACAACTAGAAAATAGGTTTATTGCCCCCCTGAAAGTAGAATATATATTATTTAAATCTGGCTCAGGAAATAAAAAACGAACTGTAGCATCCCGGACTGTTGCTTTTTATTTAGTAAACAGTACTGCCCAAACCCTACCGATACTGATCCCCGGAATCATGAACCCAAAACTTACTCCCTTTTCCCAAAGTGGTGTTGAGCTTCCGTGGGGGCAAAAGATTTACTTAAAAACACCCAGAGAAAAATTGCTCTTATTAACAGTAACAGACAGCATTCCAAAAGGAGCAGGAATTGATGTGGCTGATTTGATTGATGCTGCACTGAATCCATACGATTAAATTTTCACTCTATAACTTTGAGCATTGAAAATTTAAATTAAAACAATACTCTTTTTTTCACTTCAAGGTGAATTCTTTCTTTTCATGGAGATTTGTTTTTTAAGGTCCTTTAAAAAACGGTGAAAATCTACAGTGATGGTATGCCTCGAACTGTCTATTTGTTTTATGTGGGGATGGGTAACTTCGCGCTTACATAAAACTTTCATATTCTTGGGGCGTTTCCATTTACCCGTTAATGCTAATGCTGCAAGTTTACTCTGCTGCTCTGCACCAGGCCAAATACATCCCAAGGGTTGAAACATTCCAATAAAGTACAGGTTCTCATAAGCTTCGTGAAACATTTTTAAATATAAAGGAACTGGACCAGAACTATAATCAATAAATTTTTGATCAAAAAAAGGATGGCTTAAAACATAACCAGTACAAGCAATGATAGTATCGAACTCCTCGCTTGACCCGTCTTTAAAATGAACTTTAGCTCCATCGAAATGATGGATATCTCCTTTTGGATGAACCTTTCCATGTCGAATCTTGTAAAGTAACTCACTATTAAGTGTAGGATGCGTTGCTCCCATTTTGTGAGTTACCTTGGGAAGGCCATAAAAACGGTTTGGACCAACAATAAGTTTTGCAATCAAACCAGATAATGAATTTCGTATCGCAGTAGGTATGAAGGCTATTTTAGATGCAAAAACGTCTGAAGGTTTACCAAAAATAAATTTAGGAACAATACGGTATCCTCTCCTCCAACTTATCGACGTTTTTTTACTTATTCGGCTTGTCTCTACTGCCACATCACATGCTGAATTTCCTCCACCAATAACCAAAACTTTTTTACCAGCAAAAGGAGCCGCTTTTTTGAATTGATGTGAATGAATTATCTCACCATTGAAAACACCTGGGTAAGTTGGTTGTTTGGGTTTCCAATGATGACCATTACAAACAACAAGATCTGTAAATTCTTCGGTTCTTTCTATGCCATTTTGTTTGATTGTTACTTCCCATTTAGAAGCATCAATGCGTTTACAGTGTTGAACCATGGTGTTAAATTTTATTGAACGATACAAATCAAACAGTTTAGCATAGGATTGAAAATAAGTGTATAATTCTTGATGTGAGGGATAATCTGCTACACTTGAATCAAATGGAAAATCTTCGTATTGCGATAAAGTTTTTGAGCTAATTATGTGGGTGGTTTCAAAAACACTTGAATGACTACTCTTTTCATTGAAAATCCAATTCCCTCCAACATCTTGATTGGCATCATAGGCAACAACATCAACCCCCTCTTCCCTTATGTTTTTGACGGCTGCTATTCCAGAAGGTCCTGCACCAATTACACACACTCTTTTTTTCATCAATGAAATCAAAAATTAAAACTAATAAAAAGTGTTGTCTTTTAAAAGTAATTGAGTTTAAATCTAATCCCGAGAAAGCTTTCTGTATTGTATTCTTTTGGGCATTATGTCTTGACCCAATCGTTTCTTTTTATTTTCTTCATAATCTGAGTACGACCCTTCATAAAAATACACTTGAGAATCACCCTCAAATGCAAGAATATGAGTACAAATACGATCTAAGAACCAACGGTCATGTGAAATTATAACAGCACAGCCCGCAAAATTATCTAAACCTTCTTCTAAAGACCTTAAAGTATTGATGTCTAGGTCATTAGTTGGCTCGTCTAGAAGTAATACATTGCCCTCTTCCTTAAGGGTCATTGCCAAATGAAGTCGGTTTCGTTCTCCACCCGAAAGGGTAGATACTTTTTTGTTTTGCTCACTTCCACTAAAATTAAAACGACTTAAAAATGCTCTTGAATTGACTTGTTTTCCTCCCAACATGATTAAATCTTGCTCATCACTGAAGTTAGACCATATGGATTTATCAGGATCAATATTTGAATGGGACTGATCTACATAAGCTAATTTTACGGTTTCTCCTACGGCAAAGCTTCCATCGTCGGAGGTTTCTTCTCCCATAATCATTCTGAATACTGTAGATTTACCAGCACCATTGGGGCCAATTACTCCAACAATACCAGCCTGAGGTAGGTTGAACGATAGATTGTCGTACAAAAGTTTATCATCATAAGCTTTTTTGACACTTTTTGCTTCAATAACGTTTGTTCCTAGTCTTGGTCCATTTGGAATAAAAATCTCCAAATTTTCCTGCATCTTACTTTGGTCTTGACTTACCAGTTTCTCGTAATTGGATAAACGAGCTTTTTGTTTGGTTTGCCTTCCCTTTGGAGCCATTCGAACCCATTCCAATTCTCGTTCTAATGTTTTTTGGCGTTTAGAAGCTGTTTTTTGTTCCTGTGCCAAGCGAGTAGATTTTTGATCCAACCAAGAGGAATAGTTTCCTTTCCAAGGAATACCCTCTCCCCGATCCAACTCCAAAATCCATCCAGCTACATTGTCCAAAAAGTAACGGTCGTGAGTAACAGCTATCACTGTTCCTTTGTATTGTGCCAAATGATGTTCTAACCAGTGAACAGATTCTGCATCCAAGTGGTTTGTAGGCTCATCGAGTAAAAGAATTTCAGGTTTTTGCAACAACAAACGGCAAAGGGCTACTCTTCTGCGCTCCCCTCCTGATAATACACCAACTTTTTGATCTCCAGGGGGTGTTCTTAAGGCATCCATTGCAATTTCCAATTGGTTGTCTAGTTCCCAAGCATTGGAGGCATCAATTTCATCCTGCAAAACAGCCTGACGATCCATGAGCTGCTGCATTTTATCTGCGTTCTCATAAACCTCTGGTAATCCAAATTGATCGTTTATCTTATTGTACTCATCAAGAATGGCAACGGTTTCAGCAACTCCTTCTTTAACAACTTCAAGTACTGTTTTTTCTTCATCCATCAAAGGTTCCTGTTCAAGATAACCCACCTTGTATCCGGCAGAAAATGAAACATCTCCTTGGTAATTTTTTTCAACTCCTGCTATGATTTTGAGTAATGTGGATTTTCCAGAACCGTTGAGACCTAAAATCCCAATTTTGGCACCGTAGAAAAAACTTAAATAAATATCTTTAAGTACGAGTTTGTTTCCAGTTGGGTAAGTTTTTGAAACCCCCGACATGGAAAAAATTATTTTCTTATCGTCTGACATTGTTTTAAATTCTTCCTTTTAAAGCATTGAAGGCCCATGCTACAGAGTAAAATCCGACACCTGCTACACAAAATCCAATGGAATATTCAGGGTATTTAATTAGTCCTAAGGCTATTAAAGCAGTTCCCAGAATTAACATTGCCAGGGCTGCATAACCAAAGATTTTATTTTTGTTTAAACTCATGTTTGTAGTTTTACATCTTCAAGACAAATATCGCTTATTTATTTTAAATTAAATAAATTATTGTGGTCAACCTAACAAACAAACCCTATGATATTAAACCAAGGAACCTTTAAAATTTTGTAATTTTAAATCAAATTTTATAAATGAACCTAAGCTTCAATAAAAACGAGGATCACAATAAATTGTTGTGGTCTTCGATTCGACAAAAATTTGTTACCATAACTTTTGGTGGTGGAAAAAAACAACTGCAAAAAATAAGAGATCAGGGGAAGATGACTGCCCGTGAACGGGTAAAATACCTCATTGACTCAGATACTGAGGCTCTCGAGATTGGAGCTTTTGCAGCCGTAGGTATGTACGAAGAATACAAGGGATGCCCCGCCGCTGGGGTTGTAGTTGTTTTGGGGTATATCCAAAAACGCTTGTGTGTTATTGTTGCAAATGATGCCTCAGTTAAAGCTGGTGCTTGGTTCCCTATGACTGGAAAAAAGAACTTGAGAGCGCAAGAAATTGCACTAGAGAATAGACTCCCAATAATTTATCTTGTAGATAGTGCTGGAGTTTTTCTTCCGCTTCAAGCCGAAATTTTTCCTGATAAAGAACATTTCGGAAGGATTTTTAGAAATAACGCTAAAATGAGCAGTAAGGGAATCCTTCAAATTGCAGCAATTATGGGAAGTTGTGTCGCTGGTGGTGCTTATCTACCCATTATGTCCGATGAATCTTTGATTGTTGACAAAACTGGAAGTATCTTTTTGGCTGGAAGCTATTTGGTGAAGGCTGCCATTGGAGAATCCATTGATAATGAAACTCTGGGTGGAGCTACAACCCATACAGAAATTAGTGGTGTAGTAGATTACAAAGTAAAAGACGATGCTGCTGCCCTAAATCATATTCGAGCTCTTATACATAAGGTTGGTGCACCAAAAACAGCAGGGTTTAATCGAATAGAACCCGTTGAGCCAAAAAGGGATGAAAGTGAATTGTATGGTTTACTGCCTTACTCTAGAAATCAACCCTACGACACCTACCCTATTTTGGAATGCTTGGTTGATAATTCTGAGCTTCAAGAGTACAAGAAAGGATATGGTAAAACAATCATTACTGTCTATGCTCGAATTGATGGATGGTCGGTAGGTATTTTGGCAAATCAACGGAAGGTTGTAAAATCTGCTCAAGGCGAAATGCAATTGGGTGGAGTAATTTATGGTGATGCGGCAGATAAGGCCACTCGTTTTATTGCCAATTGTAATCAGAAAAAAATTCCACTTTTATTTTTACAAGATGTAACAGGTTTTATTGTAGGTAGCAAAGCTGAACACTCAGGAATTATCAAAGACGGTGCGAAGATGGTTAATGCATTGTCCAATTCTGTTGTTCCTAAATTTACTGTAATTATGGGGAATTCCTATGGGGCAGGAAATTATGCTATGTGTGGTAAGGCTTTTGACCCACGACTCATCGTTGCATGGCCCAGTGCTGAAATGGCTGTTATGGGCGGATCACAAGCTGCAAAAGTTTTGATGCAAATTGAAGCTTCTGCGAGAAAGAAAAAAGGGGAATTGATTGATGAAGCTCAACAAGAAAAACTATACCAAAAGATAAAAGAAGGATACGATAAACAAACCTCTCCCATTTATGCTGCTTCTCGTTTGTGGACAGATGCAATAATTGATCCCATAACTACCCGTCAATGGATCAGCAGAGGGATTGAAGCTGCAAATCAAGCTCCAATTGAAGAGACCTTTAATATGGGAGTTTTACAAGTTTAAATACGCTCTATTTTCGATCGAAAAGCAGCTCAAGGGTTTTACTTCTCATCAACTTCCCGTTTTCTGTGTATGTGAAAGATTTCATGTAAAATACGTTTTTGGGTATTTCATAGGAATTGAGAATATTCCTTTCTTTGATTTGTTGAATTAGGTCTTCTTTATTTTTCTCTGATTCCACGACTAAAATCACTTTTTGTCCCAATTGTTTGTCGGGTTGGCTTCCAATAAAAAAGTTGGTGCTCATAAATGAGCTTATTTTTTGTTCTACTACTTCTGGAATTATCTTAACGCCCCCGGAGTTAATTACTGAATCCACTCGACCTAAAAGCTTAAAACTTGAATTACTCTCTAAGGTTACCAAATCATTGGTTATAATGGTGTCTTTGTTTAAATAAGGAACATTAATACATAAGCACTTTCGCTCATCAACTGAGATTTGAACATCCGCCAAAGTTGTAAAAAAACTCTTTTTGGAAGTAATGGGCATAGAAGCTATATGGGTCAAGGTTTCTGTCATTCCATAGGTGATAAAGCATTTGGTCTTTTTAGTTTTTAGCTTCTGAATCAATTGAGTTGAAGTTGCTGCCCCACCGATGAGTAAGGTTCCAATTTGATTTAGATTGGAAAGACTATTCTCTACTTGTAAGGGAACCATAGCAGCAAAATCGTATGTATGGGTGTTGTAAGCTAGGACATTTCCATGGGGTTGAACAACATCCAGTTCAAGTCCCAAAATCATTGCACGCACCAGCATCATCTTTCCTGCGATGTATTTTGCAGGAAGACAATTCAATGCTTTGCTCCCAATCTTAATATTAAAATGATTTCCGGTTGCTAATGCAGAGTTTACCATGGCTTGCTTTGGAAAACGGGCTGTTTTGGGTGTTGCAGTAGATCCTGAAGTTTGAAGTACAATGTCTTCTTTCGAATCGATCCAATCCAACAAAAAATTTCCAATTTCTTTTTGATGTGGCTCACCATCTTTTATGTAACTGATAGCCACTTCTAGAAGATCATCAAATGAATAGGAGTTTCCATTCAGTTTGAATCGATTATGAACATTTCTGTAGCTCGGTTTATGATTCATTAATAGTTGCGGTTAGTTTGTGTTTCCAGTTCGACCAACGATATTTCCGAGCAAGCACAAATAAACATATTGGGTACATCAAAAATAAAGCTGCAATGAGTTGGGGCCATAAGGAAGGTTCAGAAATATCTTTTAAAATGGAGTTGGTTTGAAATACCGTCCAATCAGCAGTAACCAAAAGCGCAGTCAGTAAGTTATTTGCTACATGAAAACCCACTGCCAATTCTATCCCTTCATCCATTAAGGTCATGATGCCAAAAAAGAATCCTGTGCCAATGTAATAGAACAAAATTCCCATTCCTAATTTTTCAACTTCAGGATTAAAAATATGTAACGAACCAAAAATAATCGATGTTAACACAAGAGGCATCCAACGATTTTTTGTCAGTTTAGCAAAACCTTGCATCAAATATCCCCTAAATAAATACTCTTCTAGACCCGATTGAATTGGAATAAAAATGACAGAAATAGCAAACATGATCAAAAATGGGGTCAATTGAAAGGTTGTTTCATAATCCTGAGGAAAAATAAAATAATCAACTAAAACTGTTAAAATAACGACACCTCCCCAAAAAATGAACCCAAAGAAAAAACGTTTGATATCTATTGAGGTCCGTGCAGTAGTTACGCTAATAAAACTCTGCCTGTGCATTTTTTTGAGTACAATCAAAAACCCAAGAAAGGCAATAAAAAAGGAAAAAAGTATTAAGAACAAAAGTAAGTTCGCATCTAAGTGAGTAAACATAGTCATTGGATTTTTGGGATCCATTGTAGCAGTAGATTCCTCAGATGTAAAAAAAAGCATTGGGAATTGACCTACAAAACTGAAAATGATGACGATCATTGACCCTAAAAGATACCAAGCAAAAGGTAGCCTTTTATTCAAATCATATTCTAAAAACCGGTTTATTTTATTCTGCTCCATATTTTTGTGTTGTTGTAACCAATAAATCCATTTTTCACCTCCAAAGGTGAGTCTAAATTGTTTGTAAACAAACTTCCTGTTCCCAGACCTTGAGGTCCGTTTGTATTTAAAGTGTAGGTCCATTGGCTTATTGCATTTAAACCTACATTACTTTCCAAAGCACTGGTAATCCACCAGCCAATATTTTGTTTCTTAGCCAAATTAATCCATTCCTGCGATCCTTTAAAACCACCAATAAAACTCGGTTTTAAGACAATAAACTGGGGGTTTATGGAGTCTAGTAAACACTTTTTTTTATCCGAATCAAATACCCCAATAAGTTCTTCATCCAATGCAATAGGAAGGGGTGTATTTTTACATAAAAATGCCATATCCTCCCATTGTCCCGGTTTTATGGGTTGCTCGATAGAATGAATTTCAAATACTGCCAAATCTTTGAGTCTTGATAGCGCTTCTTTTGGAGTAAAAGCGCCATTGGCATCTACTCTTAGAGTAATTTCATTTTTAGAAAACCGCTGTCGTATTGATTTTAAAACAGCAAGTTCCTTTTTAAAGTCTATGGCTCCAACCTTCATCTTGATGCACTTAAAACCAGAGGCTAACTTTTGCTCGAGTTGATCCATCATAAAAGACTGATCCCCCATCCATATGAGTCCATTGATTGGTAGTGTATCTTCAGATTCTGTAAACTTTGAAGGAAATAATTTGAAAGGGTCTTCTGAAATTAAAGAAAGAAATGCAGTTTCTATCCCCATTTGAATGGATGGAAATGCTCTCATTTCCTCATGCAAAGCGGCTTTTCCTAAATGAATGTGCTCACAAACCCATTTCAATTTATCTTCATAATCGGGTAGATCATCACAGCTCAAGCCCTTCAATAAGCCACACTCTCCTATTCCCCATTGCTCGTTTTTATTTAATTTTAAAAACCAAGTTTCTTTTTGCCTTAGGACACCACGGGAAGTTCCACTAGGCTCTTTAAAATTTAGTGTGTATTTATAATAGCTTGCTTTCATTTTAAAGAAATTGGCCAGCAGAAAACAATGTGGCAAATAAAAATGTAAAAAGAGCGAGTCGCTTCAACTCGGGATCAAAATCTTTGGGATCTTCGTAGCTCAAAACCCGTTTTAAGTGATACATCATTGGCAATACGGCAATCATAAAAAGATAGGATGGTTGAGGCTTTAATTTTACAAAAAATACCGCTGACAAAACCGCAGCAAACAATAAAAAGGCATGATAAATTTTAGATTTTTTTGCTCCCAAAAGAATAGCTATCGTTGTTTTGTTTGCTTGCTTGTCGGTTTCGATATCACGCATATTGTTAAGATTCAATACTCCAACGCTCAAAAGTCCAATAGCAGCCGCTGGTAATAGTAATGTTGTATTGAGTGTTTGTGTTTGTAAAAAAAACGATCCTAAAACACTTACACCTCCGAAGAAAACAAAAACAAAAAGATCACCCATTGCTCTGTATCCATATGCGTTTGAACCAACAGTGTATTTTATTGCAGCAACAATTGAAACAATTCCCAGGAGTGTAAAAATCAGTGTGTATTTCAGTTCAAAAATTCCAAATGCAAGGATAATTAAGGATAATGCCAAAATTAAAGCTACCGCTGTACATATTTGAATTCCTTTTTTAAGTTCTTTCCTAGTGAGTAATCCTTGTTGTAACACACGTGGTGGTCCAATCCGCGACTCGTTATCAGTTCCCTTTACTCCGTCTCCATAATCATTAGCAAAATTCGATAGTACCTGAAAAGCTATTGTTGTTGCTAGTGCAAAGACAAATACTACCCATGAAAATTTATCAGCATCATAGGCTAAGCTGTTGCCAACGATTATTCCAGAAAGCGATAATGGGAGTGTTCTGAGGCGGGCAGCTTTGAACCAAATTTTAATCTTAGAATTCATTTAATCATTTAAAATTATGCGTTTATCATTTTCATAAGCCACTACCCAACGCATCTTTAATTCCTAATTTAATAACCTTTTTTTAAGCTTCTGCTTCTTCTTTAGTTTTAAAATTTCCTAGTGAATAAAGATTAAATTCTTTACTTTTTGTCTTTTTGAAATTCACTAAATCTTTTGAAAACAAAAAAAGGGATCATTTTTGGTTGCGGCAATTTGCAAGGGATAAATACTTTTAATCCGAGAGTTTTCATTCAGCTCAGCGGGGTTGATATCACTATTTTTATTGAGGTTAATAATACTAGTGTTATTATTAACTTTAGGGGTAATAACTTTTTCTGAGCTAGATTCATATATCCAACCGGTTATAACAACAAGAAGAGTTAAAAAAAGAAATATCCAAAGGTTTTTATAAATTTTCTTTTTAGACTTTAAATAAAAGTATTGAAAGTATGTAGAAGAATTTCTTAAATCATCGACTTCCTTGTAAAGTTCAGCTATTTTATTTTCATCAATAAAGGGCATATCATATTAATTTAAGGGAATTTAGGGTATTGTTTAAAGTTAGGATCTCTTCGTTCCAAAAAAGCATTTTTACCTTCTTGTGCTTCGTCCATAAGATAATACATCAAGGTTGCATCACCTGCCAGTTGCATGAGTCCATGTTGACCATCTAACTCAGCATTCAAACACCGTTTTACCATACGTAATGCCAATGGACTTCTTTTTTGCATGATTTGACACCATTCTATTACAGTAGATTCAAGTTCTTCGTGGGGAACTACTTTATTGACCATGCCCATTTCTTCAGCTTCCTTGGCAGAATATTGCTGACATAAAAACCAAATTTCACGAGCTTTCTTTTGACCAACATGACGAGCTAAATAAGACGACCCAAAACCACCATCGAAGCTACCTACCTTGGGTCCTGTTTGACCAAATATCGCATTTTCGCTAGCAATAGTCAAATCACAAACAACATGCAGAACATGTCCACCTCCGATTGCATATCCATTTACCATTGCGATAACTGGCTTGGGGATTTCACGTATTTTCTTATGTAAATCAAGGACATTTAAGCGAGGAACTCCATCCTCACCAACGTAACCTCCAACACCTTTTACATTTTGATCCCCTCCACTACAAAAGGCTTTGTCACCCATTCCTGTAAATACAATAACATCGATGTCATTGCGTTCTCGACAGATGTCCATTGCTTCAAGCATCTGATTATTGGTTTCTGGACGAAATGCATTGTAAACATCGGGTCGATTAATTGTTATTTTAGCGATGCCTTTATAGATTTCAAATAATATATCCGAATATTCTTTCAGAGGTTCCCAAACGACTGTTTTCATAAATAAATTTTAATCCTTTTTTCTGTTAATGTGGAATTATTTTTTAAAAATACAAGTTTTTAGTACATGGCTTTAAAGTAATTCAACAAAATTTGATCGTTACTTTTCCTCGGGGTGAATATTTCCATTACTCGTGGTTTATTTGAAGTTTTAAAAAAAGATTTTAAGTTTCTTTTTAAGCGTCTTCCTGAATGAATGCTGGTGTAATCAAGATTATAAGATTTACAGAGATTTTTAGCGTTTCTGTGATGAATCGTTTCATAATATTGATCATAGATTGGAGTATCTTTTTGGCCCGGTAAAATTCGAAAAATACCTCCTCCTTGATTGTTGATGATGATGACTCTAAAATCAGGCTTCCAATAGTTATTCCACAAGGCATTGATGTCATAAAAAAAACTCAAATCTCCAGTGATCAATAAGGTGGGGTTATTTGATAGATAAGCTGCTCCTATTGCTGTAGAACTGCTGCCATCTATACCACTAGTTCCTCGATTACAAAAAACACTAACTGTTTTGGGTAAATCAAACAATTGTGCATATCGGATGGTTGAACTATTGGCTAACTGAAGTTGAATCAAATCAGGAATATATTTAAAGATAATCTCAAAAGCTTTTAAATCTGAAAACGAAATTTGTTTGAGATAGTCTGAACCTTTCAATTGGTTTTGCTTGTACAACGATAATACGCTTTTGGCATAGGAACTTTCTGCAAAATTTTTGGTATTATTTTGAAGGTGTTCAAAAAAGCTTTGAGGATTCATTTTAATGTGATCGGTCAATACATAAAAAGTATTATATGCTTTTTTGGGATGAATGTGCCAATGTTGTCTAGGAGGGTGCTTTCGAATGTAATTTTTTATTTTTTTTGAAACAATCATACCTCCTATTGAAACCAATAAGTCGGGTTGAAGTTGTTCTAATATATCATCATTCTTATTTTCTAGAGGTGCAATTAAAGAATCAATTGCATCAATAAAATTGGGATGTTTTAAGTTTGAAGTTTTTTCGGTTAATACAACAATGGAGGAGTCATTTGCCCAATATTGCTGAATTTCATCTGAGATTGAATTAGGAGCCAATACACCCACCAATATTATTTTTTTCTTTGAAGAGTTCCAAGTGTCAACTAATACCGTCGGGGGTTTAAAAATTTTTGTAGAATCAAACGAACTTATATTTTTCGGTACAATTTCAATATCAGTGGTTCCGTACAAGGGTTCTTCTAGGGGTACGTTTAGGTGAACTGGACCTGAATTACTAATAGAATTATTCAGTACCTCATTTAACAGTTTTTCGTTTGTAATTTGAATTTCCTCTTGTTTAATTTTTAGGTCACTTTGAGTTGCATTCTTTGACACTAGTTTCTGCATCGGATTTTGTAACAACGTATCTGTTGCATGGCTTACATCTGGAATGAGATATGCTGAAGCCTCTAAGTGAGGTTCAAAAACTTCCGGCTGACGTATGGTTTGTCCGTCACCAATATCAATTTGGTGGGGCAATCGATCAGCTGAGATAACCACCAAAGGAATATCACTATAAAAAGCTTCTGAAACTGCAGGGTAATAATTGAGCAGTGCTGAGCCTGAAGTACAAACAACTGCTACAGGATGTCCTAACTGTTGAGCCAAGCCCAAAGCAAAAAAGGCTGCCGAACGTTCATCAACAATGCTGTAGGTTCTAAAATAATTGTTTCGAGTAAATCCTTGGGTCAAGGGGGCATTACGGGAACCCGGTGATATAACAATATGTTGAATTTTCTTTAGGACACAAAAATTGACAACGGTCTGAGCTAGAGGAATTTCAGAATAAAGCTGCTTTGTGATATCTTTCATTGTTTTACAAAAATACAAAAGCACGAAGATTGTATAAAGTTTATTATGTATTTATTCAAAGAGCTTTACAAAAAGTGTTTGCTTTTCGCTGGGTTTCGTTCCATTCCGATTCTGGATTACTTTTTGAGGTAATACCTGCCCCCACATAAACGTTGTATCCTGTGAGAGTTAATTCTGCACAGCGCAGATTGACAAACAAATCAGCTTGTTTGTTTGCTTCGAAAGGACCTAAAAAACCAGTGTAAAACTTTCGGTCGTATTCTTCATTTTTGTGAATGAATTTTATGCTCAAATCTTTAGGAACACCACCAACTGCTGGAGTTGGATGGAGTGCCTTTACAATGTTTAGTAGTTTTAGATTTGGATGCTTTGTTTTGATGTCTGTTTTTAGGTGCCACAAAGCACCTGCGCGGGTAGATTTTAAAGTTCCGACGTCAATCTTTAGTTCGGGCAACATTTGAATTAGTGAGGCTTTTATATCATCCGTAACCAGTTGCTGTTCTTCAATTTCTTTATCGGTCCATTTAGCTTTTTTTCCATCCTCAACTTGAGTGGTTCCTGCCAATGCGGTAGTCTTTAAAACACCTTTGTTTAGGTTGATGAAACGCTCTGGAGTTGCTCCCATCCATGAACCGGTTTGAGGATGATGCCAGAGATACACAAAAGCATTTGAGTACAATTTAAGTAGATTTTGAAAAGTTTGCAGTAGATTTTCGTTGGGTACTTTGTGGTTTATTACCCTTGAGATTACTACTTTTTGTAATTCTGTTTGATCTAGCTTTTGTTTTGCTTTATGTACTAAGTCAATAAAAAGTTCTTTGTTTTCTTCCTTGTGAATCCCTTTGTTGTCAAAATTAAACTCCTCTGGAGCAATTGTAAACGAATCCTGGCGGGTATTGGGTATGAAGCTGTAAAAATCTGTTTCGGCAAATGGGGCCATCAAAAAACCTGCTTCTGAAAAATCAAAGGTTAGATGAAGCTCATCATTTTTTTGGTAAAAAAGCTTTACTTCATTTGAGTTTGGAAGTTTGTAAACTGCAAAAGCAACCTTTTTTTCATGTAACGCTTTTAAGTGATCAAGCATTTATTTTTTGGGTAAAGTGATTGTAGTGAGTTTACAACTTGAAATTAAGTCCCCAGCCTTGTTGGTTACCTTTATTTCCCATACTTGAGTGGTTCTGCCATTGTGTAATGCTTGTGCTTTGGCATACACATAACCCTCACTTATTCCTTTCAAGTGATTTCCAGACATCTCAATTCCTCTGACCATGGGGCTTTGAGTTTTGTTAAACAAATAAGCAGCAGCGCTTCCAACACTCTCTGCCAAGGCAAAAGTGGCTCCACCGTGCAAAACACCATCGGGTTGATGGACTTTTGGAGTTACTGGCATCCGAGCCGTTAAAAAATCATCACCTACATCAACAAATTCGAAATCTAAGGTTTTCATCAACGAGTCTTTTTCTGACCCATTCATCATTTCAAGCAATTTCTTTTTTCCCATGTGTGCAAAGGTACAAAATCTTAAAAAATGGATGCTCATTTTGTCTTATTAAATAGGAAATGTCAACTTAAAAAAAGCCTTTTAGTTTACCACTTTTTTAGTCCCAATAATTTTTCACCCAGCTCTGACAAATCGGCTTTTTCGTAGTGTGTTTGTTCTTTTTTTCTTGGGTCGCCTGGAAATGCATGACCCTCTGGTGCAATTCTATTTTTCCAGGAGTTTATCCTCCAACTTACCAAATCCAATTCTTCTTCTTGAGCAGGCATCATTGATAAGTATTGAGCAATCCTTACCTTATCCTTGGAATTATTCGGTCGAATTCCATGTGGTTGCGAGCTGTTGAAAATCAACAAATCTCCGGCTTCCATCTTTACTTTTACCAACTTATCTTCTAAACCAGAAATATCTGGTTTGAAGCGATCACGATCTTTTGGCTGAGTCAATTTCCAGCTGTCGTAGTTTTTGTAAAGCCATGGAATACACTGAAAACCTCCCATTTGATTGTCTGTTTGATCTGCCAATGCCAAAACGCCTTGAACATTTTGGGGCTTGGTTTCGGGATCGTAATCCCAATGAATAAATCCTTTGTACTCAAATCCTGGTCGAATAGGAAAATTTAGATTAGCTCGATCTAT
>Ga0233438_10000866_pt1 | contig 36125 bp, 23 predicted proteins | sample SI_123_September_FD_182720 | JGI IMG/M metagenome (GOLD analysis project Ga0233438, IMG submission 182720) | Seawater microbial communities from Saanich Inlet, British Columbia, Canada - SI_123_September2016_10_MG | ecosystem: Environmental > Aquatic > Marine > Inlet | place: Canada: British...
AGTCGTCCACTCTAATGTATTGGACCTCCATGGGTTTTGTTCTGCTTTTTTACCATAGAACATGCTGTGAACAAAGTTCCATAAGAATACCAGTTGAAATAAACCTCCTACTAGTGCAAAGACTGTAATTAAAATTTGAACATTTGAAGTGTCATCAAATAAGGGGAAGTTACTATTGGTGTAATAACGTCTTGGCAGTCCTGCCATCCCAATAAAGTGCATTGGGAAAAAGACTCCGTAAGCGCAGATAGCTGTTACCCAGAAGTGAATGTATCCTAAGTTTTTGTTAAGCATACGTCCAAACATTTTTGGGAACCAATGATAGACTCCTGCAAATAATCCGTACAATGCTGATATTCCCATTACTAAATGGAAGTGTGCTACTACAAAGTAAGTATCATGAACATTAATATCTAATGCACTGTCTCCTAAAATAATTCCTGTTAATCCTCCAGTGATAAAGGTAGATACCAAGCCAATTGAAAATAACATGGCTGGATTTAATTGTAAATTACCTTTCCACAAGGTTGTAATATAGTTAAATGCTTTGACCGCAGATGGAATGGCAATTAGTAAAGTAGTGAATGTAAATACCGACCCTAAAAATGGATTCATTCCTGAGATAAACATATGGTGTCCCCATACAATTGTTGACAAGAAAGCAATCGCCAAAATAGAGGCAACCATAGCACGGTAACCAAAAATTGGTTTACGTGAGTTTGTTGCTATGACTTCAGAAGTAATCCCTAAGGCTGGAAGTAATACAATGTAAACTTCTGGATGTCCTAAGAACCAAAACAGGTGTTCGAATAATACTGGTGATCCACCTTGGTAATGTAATACTTCTCCTTGAATAAAAATATCTGATAAAAAGAATGATGTTCCAAAACTACGATCCATTATTAATAACAGTGCAGCCGATAATAGTACTGGAAAAGAAACGACTCCAATCACAGCTGTGATGAAAAACGCCCATATTGTTAATGGAAGTCTTGTCATTGACATTCCTTTAGTTCTAAGGTTTAAAACAGTTACAATGTAGTTTAGAGAGCCTAATAATGAAGAAGCAATAAAGATAGCCATAGAAACTAACCATAAAGTCATTCCTGCACCTGATCCACCTTGTGCTAGTGGTAGAGCACTTAAAGGGGGGTATATTGTCCAACCTGCTGCTGCTGGACCTGCTTCAACAAATAATGAAATAATCATGATGACACTTGACAAAAAGAATAACCAATAAGAAACCATGTTAAGGAATCCTGAGGCCATATCTCGAGCTCCAATTTGTAATGGAATTAATAAGTTACTAAAAGTTCCACTCAAACCTGCTGTCAGTACAAAGAATACCATAATAGTTCCGTGGATGGTCACTAAAGCTAAGTAGATATCAGCATCCATTACACCACCAGGTGCCCACTTTCCTAAAAGGGCTTCAAAAATGACGTTTGGTTCTGTTGGCCACGCAATTTGCATACGCATTAACAGAGACATTAATATCCCAATCACTCCCATGATAACACCAGTAATCAAATACTGCTTGGCGATCATTTTGTGATCTTGACAAAAGATATATTTTGTTATAAAAGTTTCTTTCGGATGATGTCCATGATCGTCTTGGTGTGCGTGAGTATCTACCTGTGCTGACATAATCTTATGTTGTTATTACTTTAATTTTTAATTTTGAACTAAAGAGTTCTTGAATAATTTTTGTTCTTGTAACCATGCATTGTAGTCTTCTTCAGATTCTACAATAATTTTCATTTGCATGTTATAGTGCGATTTTCCACATATCTTATTACAAAGTAATAGGTAATCAAACTCATAGCTATCTAAGGGTTCTTCGCCTTTGGCTTGTAGTTTTTTACTTTTACTAACTCTGATTTTATTAATATTTCTTACTTTTTCATAAATATCTGGATTCAATCGCATTTCTTCTGTAGTCACTGTTGGGGTGAATGCAAATTGCGTAATCATTCCTGGCACACAGTTCATTTGCGCTCTAAAGTGAGGCATATAAGCTGAGTGTAAGACGTCTTGTGAACGCATTTTGAATAATACTGGAACTCCTACAGGAAGGTGTAATTCAGTTGTAATGATATCATCTTGTGCATTTGGATCTGCTTCATCTAAACCTAAAATATTGGCATTATCAAGGTTGATAAGTCGCACATTGGCTTTTCCTAAAACGTTGTCTTCACCAGCGTAACGTGCTTTCCAGTTAAATTGTTGTGCATAGAGTTCTACAACTATTGGATCTTCGTCTTCATCAATAGTCATAATGTCTGTCCAAGTGAACAATCCGTACATGATAAGTCCTGCTAATACGATGACTGGGATGACGGTCCAGATAAATTCTAACTTGTCATTGTCTGCATAAAATAATGCTTTACGTCCTTTTTCACCTTTATATTTAAAGGCGAAGTAGTGTAATAAAAACTGTGTAATTGTTTGTACAATAAAAATCACCACCATAGAAATGATCATTAAACGATCAATTTCAGGGCCGTGTTCAGAAGCTGAGTTTGAGGTCAATGGTAAATCGCCCCAAAGTGCAAATGATACAATTGTGATTCCATATATAAAGCCTAAAAAGGCTAACATTAGGTATCCTTGAACTTTGTTGTCACCATCGTTTGCTACTTGAGATATATCTTTATTTACTTGTGCTAAATCAAAGATTTTGACCATTTGCCAAATTGCAATAGTGATCCCTAATAAAATTAAGATTGTTAATAAGCCAGTCATCGTTATATGTTGTCTTTTTTAAATTTTAATTAATAATGAAAGTGTTCACTTTCTTTTATAAAAGGATTTCCTTTTGCTAGTAATGGTGCTTTTGAAAGCGCATAAAAAACAATGAATAAGAATAATCCTAAAAACAATAGTACCGCACTAATTTCTGGGACACCTATAAACCAGCGGTCTCCTACTGTTGCTGGCATAATCATATTGAAAACATCAATATAATGTCCGAATAAAATTATAATACCCGCCATGACTATAAACCATGGAACACGTTTGTAATCGCTGTTCATAAGTACAAGGAATGGGAAAATAAAGTTTAAAATAATCATTCCAAAGAACGGTAAGTTATAGTCTTCAATTCTAGTCACAAAATATGTTACTTCTTCAGGGATGTTTGCATACCAAATAAGCATGAATTGTGAGAACCATAGATACGTCCAGAAGACACTTATAGCAAACATGAATTTTGCTAAATCATGTAAATGACTGTCATTTACAAATTCCATTAAGCCTTTAGATTTTAAATAAATCGTAATCAATGCTATTACCGTAATTCCACTTACAAACATACTTGCAAATACATACCATCCAAATAAGGTACTGAACCAGTGTGGGTCTACACTCATAATCCAATCCCAAGACATGATGGATTCTGTGTAGATATAAAACACTAAGAATGCTGCTGAAATTCTAAAGTTCTTTTTGAAATTACTGTTGTCATTTACATCAGCTAAATCTTGTGCTAGTGAAAATTTCCTAGAGAAATAACGGTATAAACTCCATCCAGTGATAAAGATTAATCCTCGTATTGCAAACCATGTTTTGTTTAACCAGCCTGCTTTTCCTTGAATGAGTTCGTCATGTGCTACGACTTCTGGATCCATCCATATAAAGATGTGGTCTCCTGCCCATAATGCAATTCCAAGAACGATGAGTCCACCTGGTAATACGTAATAAGTAATGGCTTCCATAACTCTAAATAGTACGGGCGACCACCCTGCTTGTGCGGCGTATTGAATGCCATAAAACGCAAGAACTCCTAAGGATATCATGAAAAAGAAGAATGCTGCAACATATAAAGCAGCATAGGGTCTGTTGTGCATTTGGTGCAATACATGTTCTGCATGTGCATCATCGCTATGCGCTTCTGTTCCGTGTGCTTCATCTGCATGGGATTCAGATTCGTGTGTAGATTGTATCATTGCGGCATGCGCCTCGGCGTCTGTTTGAACGTCATGGTGCGTTTCCTCGTCATGAGATGCCGCTGCACCGTGGTGCGAATTTTCTTCTGCTAATAGTACTTTTACATCATCGAGGGTAAGTCCATGAGTTGCTACATAGCTTGTTCCCCATCCTATAACGCCAAGAACGAATAGAGATATAGAAACAATTTTAAGTCTTTTTGAAAACGTGTACATGTTGATATAAATGTTTTACTTTTCTTATTTTTTTAATTCTGCTCTAAGGGTTTCAACGTAAGCAGTGACTTGCCAACGTTCTTCCTCATTCAATAAATTTGCATAGGACCCCATAGTATTTTTACCGTAATAAATAACATGGTAAATACTTCCTTCGGTAATAGCTCTATCTGCATAACTTGGAACTCCAAGAATTTTTTCTCTTTTAACTAGCTTTCCTTGTCCAGCTCCTTTATTACCATGGCAGATTCCACAATAAATTTCATATAATTCTTTTCCTCTTTTAGCGTCCAACTCAGCGAGTGCTATTGGAGATTTCAAATCTGAAAGTGCTGTTGCATAGCCTTCATTTGTGTTTTCAAATTCATACAAAGAATGACCTCTGGAGATCGTTCCTTCAACAGGCAATAAAGCCTCTTGTGAGTTTGGAAAAACATCATATTCGCCATAAGCTTCATAGCCTATTGGTGCATACATGTTTGGAAAGTATTGGTAGTTTGGACTGTTATCATTTTGACATGAAAACAGAGTTACAAAGACCAATGCTAAGACGATTATTTTTGATACACTTTTCATAATACTAATGTGCTTCTTTATCAATGATATGAACCTCTACTGCACCTGACTTGGTTAGAAGGGCTTTTAATTCTTTTTCATTACCATGAACAGGGATTTCCATTAAAAAATGGTCATCGGTTGTTCTTGGATCCGGATTTTCCGCATTTTTAAATGGCCACATTCTACTTCTTAGATAAAATGTAATTACCATTAAGTGTGCCGCAAAAAAGACGGTTAACTCAAACATAATTGGCACAAATGCCGGCATATTTTCGATGTAGCTAAAACTTGGTTTTCCTCCAATATTTTGAGGCCAGTCTTCTATCATGATATAATTCATCATAACCGTAGCTACAATTAAACCAACACAGCCATACATAAATGCAGCGATGGCAATTCGAGTGGGTTCTAATCCCATTGCTTTGTCGAGTCCATGGACTGGAAAAGGCGTAAATATCTCTTCGATGTGATGCTTTTCGTTCTTAACAGTTTTAACTGCTGCTAACAAGACATCATCATCTGTATATAGTGCGTGAATAACTTTAGAAGATCCCATAGGCTACTCTTTTTTCTTTTTAGGTGTTTTAGCTGGTTTTGGCTTTGGTGCTGTTCGGTCATCTGAACCGGTACCAACTAAGCTTCCGCCTGCTTCTCTAATATTTTTATAACGTTGTCCTGAGGACTTTAAAATCGTTTTGACTTCCGCTTGTGCAATTACTGGGAATGTTCTAGAATATAACAAGAACAGTACAAAGAAGAATCCGATGGTTCCAATGAAAATTCCAATATCTACAAACGTTGGCGAGAACATAGTCCATGATGATGGTAAATAATCTCTATGTAAAGAGGTTACTATAATCACAAAACGCTCAAACCACATTCCGATATTTACAACAATAGAGATAAAGAATGAGAACATAATGCTCGTTCTTAATTTTTTGAACCACATGAATTGTGGCGAAAACACATTACATGACATCATAGCCCAGTAAGCCCAAGCATAAGGGCCTGTTGCTCTGTTTAAGAATGCATATTGTTCATACTCAACTCCAGAATACCAAGCGATAAATAATTCGGTAATATAGGCAACTCCAACAATAGATCCCGTAATCATAATTACGATGTTCATCAATTCAATATGTTGAACCGTAATATAATCTTCAAGATTACATACTTTACGCATGATAATTAATAAGGTGTTTACCATGGCAAAGCCTGAGAAAATCGCCCCTGCTACAAAGTAAGGAGGGAAGATTGTTGTATGCCATCCTGGTATTACCGACGTGGCAAAATCAAAAGATACAATGGTGTGTACTGATAGTACTAAAGGGGTTGCAAGGCCTGCAAGAACCAAAGAAACTTCTTCAAAACGTTGCCAGTCTTTTGCACGTCCACTCCATCCAAAACTTAATAATGAATATATTTTCTTTTGAAACGGTCTTACGGCTCGATCTCGAATCATAGCAAAATCTGGTAATAAACCTGTCCACCAAAACACAAGTGATACTGATAGGTATGTAGAAATTGCAAATACATCCCACAATAAAGGAGAGTTAAAGTTGACCCATAGAGATCCAAACTGATTTGGAATTGGCAATACCCAGTATGCTAACCAAGGACGGCCCATGTGAATGATTGGAAACAATCCTGCTTGAATTACAGAGAAAATAGTCATGGCTTCCGCAGAACGGTTAATGGCCATACGCCATTTTTGTCTGAATAATAGTAGGACTGCTGAGATTAAGGTTCCTGCGTGACCAATACCAACCCACCAAACAAAATTTGTAATATCCCAAGCCCATCCAACAGTTTTGTTGAGGCCCCAAGTACCAATTCCGGTTGAGACGGTATAAACCATACATCCTAACCCCCAGCCAAAAGCTGCAAGTGCAATAGAAAATACTACCCACCATAGTTTGTTTGCTTTTCCTTCAACAGGTGCAACAACGTCCAAAGTCACATCATGATATGATTTTTCCCCGGTAACTAATGGTCTTCTGATAGGTGCTTCGTAATGAGACGCCATAATACTTTTATATTATTTCTTATTATTTATGCTTCGTTTGTGTTTCTTACTTTCACTTGATATACCACGTTTGGTTTGGTTCCAACATGATCTAATAAATGATAAGCACGCTCATCATCTTTAAGTTCGGTAATCGCACTTTTCTTGTTATTTATATCTCCAAACGCAATTGCGCCAGAGTCACATGCAGACGAACACGCTGTTTTAAATTCATCTGGATTTACTTCTCTTCCGTCTCGTTTCGCATCCAAAATTGTTTTCTGTGTCATTTGAATACACATAGAACATTTTTCCATCACACCTCTTGAGCGTACAGTCACATCTGGGTTAATTACCATACGACCTAAATCGTTATTCATGTGGTAATCAAACTCGTCATTCTCATTATATAAGAACCAGTTAAATCGACGTACTTTATAAGGACAGTTGTTTGCACAATAACGCGTTCCAACACAACGGTTGTAAGCCATGTGGTTTTGTCCTTGACGCCCGTGAGATGATGCTGCTACTGGACAAACAGTTTCACACGGTGCATGGTTACAATGCTGACACATGATTGGTTGAAAAGCTACTTGAGGGTTTTCAGATGGCACTTCCATCTCTCCAAAAGTACTTAACGAACTTCCAAGGCCTTCAATATTATCTTTGGTTGTATTATCGCCTTCAAATGTTTCATCTGAAGAGTAGTATCTATCTATTCGAAGCCAGTGCATATCACGGCTTCTACGAATTTCTTGTTTTCCTACTACCGGAACGTTGTTTTCTGCATGACATGCAATCACACAAGCTCCACATCCAGTACATGAGTTCAAGTCGATTGATAGATTAAAGTGGTGCCCAATAGAGCGATCAAATTCATCCCATAAATCAACATCTGGAGAATCAACTGGTGTTTCTTCATGGTTCAATGACACCATAGTCATTGGATTCCAATCTGCAGCAGATTCAGTATTAAAGATTTCCAAAGTTGTTTCTTTGATGATATCTCCTCTACCCATTAAAGTGTTATGTAACTGGACACAAGCAAATTCATGCTTGCCGTCAGTCAATTCAACAGTTGCGTTTTGAACGGTGCTGAAATTAATATATAAAGGATATGCATTTACACCTGTTTGCATTTCTGCTTTAAGGCCTTCACTACGTCCATATCCAAAAGACATTCCCATAGTACCTCTAGCTTGTCCTGGTTGGATAATAACAGGAACTTTGACTGTCACACCATTTACGGTAACGTTTGCATATTTTCCATTCAATCCGCCGTTAGCATCATGACTGTTTTCACTAAAAAAAGTACTGGTTTCTAAAAAGAAGCCTAATTCTTTAGCATCAAATTCAGAGACTGTTAAGTAGTTGTCCCAAGTAGTTCTTGTCAATGGATCTGGAAATTCTTGTAACCAAGGATTGTTTGCTTGTTGTCCATCTCCCATTCCTGTTTTTGGATACAGCGTAAGTTCAATTCCAGAAGTCGAAGTGGCAGCAAGTGAATTCGCAGCAGCTACTAATCCAGAGATTGCATTACCATCAAAAGTATCCGCAGTATCAATGGTTGCAGAGTTTGACGAAACATACACTCCATCGTGTAAGCTGTCGTTCCAAGAAGCACCTTTTAGTACATTGCTGTTCCAATAGGACTTTACAAAATCGTGGTAAGACCCTGAAATCCCAACGAGTTCTAATAAAACGTCTTGAAATTGTTTGGTGTCAAATAAAGGACGAATGGTTGGCTGCATGAGCCCGTAATGTCCTTTTTTAGTTTCTAAATCGCCCCAGGACTCTAAATAATGAGACGTGGCAGCAATATATTGTGATGCAGAAGCCGTTTCATCATTTTTCATGGTGAAGGCTACTGATAATTCTGTTTGTTTTAATCCTTCTACAAATTCAGAAGCATTTGGAAGTGTATAAACTGGATTCACCCCAGCCATAATGATTGCTCCAACTTTACCCGCTTTCATATCTGTTACTAATTGAGCAACCGCTTTATCATTCCCTTGTCGGGTTTGAATAGGATGGTTAGGATCAAATGCTTTACTGCCTAACTTTTCGTTGATAGCTAATACAATATTTTGTGCATTTACATCTTGAATTCCTGAAAGCACAACTGCATTAGAACCTGCTTTTAGCAATTCAGAAGCAGCGTTATTAACAGCAGTTTCTAAGTGTGCGGGAAGGTCACCTCCAACAGCATTTCCAAATAATTTGCCGTAAAGCTTCGCAAGTGCTACTTTTTGTTGAGACGGTTTGATGGCTACACGTTTATCAGCATTTGCTCCTGATAAAGTCATGTTTGCTTCAAACTGGATATGACGGGACATTTTTCCGTTTTTAGGAATACGTCCTTGCGCATAGGCAGCATCAAAACCACCGCCTTGCCAATCCCCTAAAAAGTCAGCGCCTATGGATACAATGGTTTCAGCTTTTGAAAAATCGTAGTTGACTAAGCCTCTTGTGCCATATTTATTTTGGTAAGCGTCTGCCGCAGCCGATTCTGATATCGCATCATAAACAACATGGCTTACATTTCCGTATTTTTGTTTAAAGTCCGAAATTAATTTTGAAGTCGATGGACTTGCAAATGTTTGTGTTAATAACACAATTGATTTATCGGATCCTTTTAATGTTTCTAATTTTTGAGCCACTTCTGCTGTAAGTTCTCCCCAACTTGTTTCTTGTCCTTCTTTTTGTGGACCTACAACTCTTTGGTTGTCATATAAATCTAATACAGATGCTTGTACTCTGGCATTGATACCACCGTTCGCTTTTGCAAGACTGTTAGACTCTACCTTGATAGGTCGGCCTTCTCTAGTTTTAATTAAAATACTTGCAAAATCATATCCATTAGCTATGGCTGTTGCATAATAGTTAGCAACACCAGGAATGATTTGCTCTGGCTGAACTACATAGGGAATGGACTTAATAACGGGTCCTTCACAGGCTGCTAAAGAAGCTGCAGCAGTACTAAATCCTACATATTTTAAGAAATCACGACGCGTTGTGCTAGAAGATTCCAAGTTTTCTTTATCGCCTAAAAATTCATCTACTGGTATTTCTTGTGTGAATTCCTTTTGTTTAAGCGTCTCAACAGCGGAGCTATGACTCGGATTTAACTCCTCAACACTTTTCCAGTATTTCTTATTTGATGACATATATCTAATGTTACTTGTTGATCGTTTTATTTAAATTCTAGTAATGACATTTTCCACATTCTAATCCACCCATTTGTGCTGCGGTTAGTTGCTCTACACCATATTTCTTGGTAAGTGCTTCGTGAATTTTATCGTAATAACCGTTATCTTGAACTTTTACATTTGTTTCTCTATGGCAGTTGATACACCAACCCATGGTTAATGGAGAGAATTGATACATTATTTCCATTTCTTCTACCGGTCCATGACATGTTTGACATTCTAGTCCTGCCACTGAAACGTGTTGTGAGTGATTGAAGTATGCAAAGTCAGGAAGGTTATGGATACGAACCCACTTCACAGGTTTTGTGTTTCCAGTATATTTCTGTTCGGCATCGTCCCAACCAACAGCGTCGTATAATTTTTTAATTTCTCCATCATAAAACTCTTTTGTATACTCTTCGGTGGCAGTTGATGGTGCAACTTCATATATAGACTTATGACAATTCATACACACATTCAATGCTGGGATTCCAGAGTGCTTACTCACACGTGCAGAGGAGTGACAGTATTTACAATCAATTCCATTATCGCCTGCATGGATTTTATGAGAGTAATGTATCGGTTGGATTGGTTGATAGCCTTGATCTACTCCAACTTGCATAATATAGCCGTATACAAAATAGGCACTGGACAACAAAAAGAAGACAGCCATTACCAACATTAAAAATTGGTTTTGAATAAAGGCTTTCCAAAGTGACTTTCTTTTAACTGCTTCAGCTATTTCTACGTTGTTGGCAGAAGCAAAACGGCGCAATGTTTTATTGACTAAAAATAGTCCTAAAGCTAACAATCCAAAAAGAATGGCGAGAGCTCCTAAAACTAGCTCTTGAGAGACACCTCCTTCGTTTTGGCTAACTTGTGTAGCGGTTGCTACAGCAACAACTGGGGCTGCTTTTTCTTGAGCTGTATACGCTAAAATATCTGTAATATCTTCATCTGAAAATTGTGGGAAAGCAGTCATGGCAGACCCATTGTACTCAGCATAAATTTTATTGGCATACGCATCCCCTGACTTGATCAGAGCCGAACTGTTGCGGATCCAAGCGTTGAGCCAAACTCTATCTAAACCCTCATCTTCACTAAGTCGTGTTTCGACGTTACGGAGCGCAGGTCCGGTCATTTTTTTGTCTAATTGGTGACAAGCTGCACAGTTAGCGTTAAATAAAGATTTCCCTTTAACAGGATCTCCATCTTGAGCGTAAAGTGACGTGAATATAATTGAGAAAAATAAGAACCCCGAAAATAATTTTCTGGTGAGCGTGTAAAAGTTAAATCCCTGTTTCATAGCGTTGATAGAAGTCATTTCTAAACTTTGGTACGATTTCATCATTCAAATAGGCAATATTCGTTCATAAAAATCTTTGGCAAAAGTAACATATAATGTCCATTTTTAAAATGTTCAATCTGCGTAAATTTCTAATTTATAAGCGTTCTAAATAAGTGTTTTTCTTAACTTTTAATTTTATTGGGTTACATTTGTAGAAGCAATACTATACTATGAATTTATTTAATTGGAAATTAATTGTTGTGAGTGTCCTGTTTTCTGGCACAGCTTTGGCTCAAGAAGGCGTTGTGAGCATTCAAAAAAGTTTGGAAGTTGACCGCGTATTGGCACTTAAAAAAGAACTAAACAAGGACCAATCGTATCTGAAAATTCAAATTTATAGTGGAAATCGAGTTGGAGCAGAAACAGCACTGGAAAGTTTTAAAACTGATTTTCCAGAACAAGTTGTAGAGATGAAGTATGAAACGCCCAACTATAAAATTTGGGTTGGAAAATTTAGAACACAGCTCGATGCAGATCGGGAGTTACGCCTTGTAAAAAAAAGTTTCCCAAATGCGTTTTCCCTCAAACCTTAAAAAAGACCACAATTACCGTCATTACGAGGGAAGTATGACCGAAGTCATCTGTTGATAGAAACTAAAATTAAACAGATATTCACGCTTCCGCAAGATACCTTCGATCAAACTATAGTTTGACCTCAGTAGTGTTCGCAATGACGTTGAGTAAAACCGTTGTCATTCCGAACTTGGTTCGGAATCTAATTCCTTCTGTAACCTTGATGTCCTGATTGCTCGTAGGGATGCTGAAAAGACCCTGAAACGAGTTCAGGGTGACAAAGGGGATTCAGGATGACAAAAGGAGAGGCAGGATGACAAAAGTAGGGGTTTCAGGTTCGCAAAACCAACACAACCAAACCTGTCACCCTGAACTCGATTCAGGGTCTGGATGACATAAAAAAGAGGCAGGATGACAAAGGGAGCGTGCTATTTAAGTGTCTTTTTAACCTCTACTTCTCGGAACGCTTCAAGTATATCGCCTTCACGGATATCGTTGTAGTTTTTCACTTGCATCCCACAGTCGTAACCTTTAGCCACTTCTTTTGCATCGTCTTTGAAACGTTTTAAAGAGCTTAATTCTCCTGTGAAAACTACGACACCTTCTCTGATCAATCGAATCCCAGCGTTTCTGTAGATCTTTCCATTGGTAACCATACAACCTGCAATGGTTCCAATTTTAGAGATTTTAAAGGTTTCTCTAATTTCTGCAGTTCCTGTAATTTCTTCTTTGAAGTCTGGAGATAGCATGCCTTCCATCGCATCTTTAAGATCATTAATCGCATCATAAATAATAGAGTACATTCTAATGTCGATTTCTTCTTTATCTGCCATTTGTCTGGCATTACCCATTGGACGCACATTAAATCCTATAATAATAGCATCCGATGCAGAAGCTAATAATACATCACTTTCTGTAATGGCACCAACTCCTTTATGAATAATGTTTACCTGAATTTCTTCGGTAGATAATTTCTGGAATGAATCTGTAAGTGCTTCTACAGATCCATCTACATCTCCTTTAAGGATAATGTTTAGTTCTTTAAAGTCCCCTAAAGCAATACGTCTTCCAATTTCATCCAACGTAATATGACGTTGTGTTCTTACGGATTGTTCACGCTGTAATTGCGTTCGTTTTGCTGCAATTTGCTTCGCTTCTCGCTCGTCTTTAAATACGGTAAATTTATCACCTGCTTGAGGTGCGCCATCCAATCCTAAAATAGAGATAGGCGTCGAAGGTCCTGCTTCAAGTACATCGTTTCCACGTTCATCATGCATGGCTCTCACTTTTCCACTATTTTTTCCTGCCAAGACATAATCGCCAATTTTTAGCGTTCCTGCTTGTACTAAGATAGTAGAAACATACCCTCGTCCTTTATCTAAAAAGGCTTCAACAACGGTCCCTAGTGCTGGTTTATTTGGATTGGCTTGCAGCTCTAATAATTCTGCTTCAAGCAATACTTTTTCTAATAATTCTTTGACACCATCTCCTTTTAATGCAGAGACATCATGCGATTGAATTTTTCCTCCCCAGTCTTCAACTAATAAATTCATATTGGCCAAGGCTTCCTTAATTTTCTCAGGATTTGCTGTTGGTCTATCTATTTTGTTGATTGCAAAGATGATTGGAACGCTAGCTGCTTGCGCATGAGCAATGGCTTCTTTTGTTTGTGGCATGATGTCATCATCCGCTGCAATCACAATAATAGCAATATCTGTTACTTGAGCACCACGGGCACGCATGGCTGTAAAGGCCTCGTGACCAGGAGTATCTAGGAAGGCTATTTTTTGCCCTGTAGAAAGTGTGACTCCGTAAGCACCAATATGTTGGGTAATTCCTCCGGACTCTCCTGCAATTACATTTTCTTCACGTATGTAATCCAATAAAGATGTTTTTCCATGATCTACATGTCCCATGACTGTAACGATCGGCGCACGTGTTTCTAAATCTTCTGCGGTATCTTCTACTATTTCTATAGCTTCGTCAATGTCTGCCGTTACAAATTCTACTGTGTATCCAAATTCTTCAGCAACAATGGTTAAGGTTTCAGCATCCAATCGCTGATTCATAGTAACCATCATTCCAAGCGACATACAGGCAGAAATAATTTGAGTCACCGAAACATCCATCATGGTAGCTACTTCACTTGCCGTTACAAACTCTGTAACTTTAAGTACTTTATTTTCTAATTCTTGTTGTTCTTGATCTTTTTCAGTTTGTTGACGGTGCTGATCTCTTTTATCTTTTCTGTACTTGGCACCTTTTTTACCTTTATTAGATTTTCCTTGTAATTTTTCAAGAGTTTCTCTTACTTGTTTTTGAACTTCTTCAGCTGTTGGCTCTACTTTTGGAGCTTGCGTTCTTGCTGGGGGTCGGTTTCTAAAGTTTCCTCTGGTTTGTGGAGCGTTTCCTCCTACTTTACTAATCCTACGACGCTTTTTTCTGGCGTCTGCAGAATTCGCTCCCGCAGCTGGGGTTGCTGGTTTCGCTTTTTTAGGTTTATTAAATTGGGTTAAATCTATCTTTTGTCCTGTTGATTTTGGCCCAGAAAGTTTTTGATAATTCGTAGTTTCAACTTTTTGATCTCCTAATGCAGCGGCTTCTGTATTAGCGTCTAAAACAAGTGTTGTTGGAGTGGCTGGTTCTACTTTTGTAGCTGATGTTTCTTTTTTATCAGCAGCTGGCAAAGGACTTGGTTCTACTTTTGGTACAGTCTTTACTTTTGGAGTTGCTTCAACTTTAAGTGCTACTTTTACTTTTGGAGCGGGCACTACTTTAGGTGTTTCCTCAACTTTAGGGTTTGGCACTGTTTTGGGTGTGTCTTCAACTTTTGGAGGCACTGGTTTTGTGTCCTCAACTGGCTTTACAACTTCTATTTTTTCAGCCGCTTTTTTAGGACCATCTAAGTCAATTTTACCCACTTTTTTAGGGCCTTGAAGTACTTGTTTAGCTTTCAAAACTGTTTTGGCAGCTTCCGCTTTTTGAAGTTTTTGCTCAATTTCTTGTTCACGCTGAATACGCAAGGCTTCTTTTTCTTTTAGCTTAGCTTCACCGACTTCTTTAGAAGCGACTTTCTTATTTGCATCTGTTTGGAATTCTCCTGCAAGAAGATCGTACACTTCAGAAGTGATTTTGGTTGTAGGACGTTTTTCTATTTCAACATTTTTTGTTTCCAAAAAATCGACCGCTCGATCGAGAGAAATATTCAATTCCCTTAACACTTTATTTAATCTAATAATTTCAGCCATAAATTGCCTTTGATATTTTTTAACAGTATTTCTTACGCGTAATCGTGTGAGGTTATCCGGTCTTACAGGACACCAATATAATTAAAATTTTACTCTTCAAATTCTTCTTTCAGAATTCGAACCACATCTTCAATGGTTTCTAACTCTAAATCCGTACGCTTTACAAGGTCTTCAATCTCTTGTTCAAGTATACTTTTTGCAGTGTCTAAACCAGCTTTTGCAAATTCTTCAATGATCCATGCTTCGATTTCATCAGAGAATTCAGAAAGCTCAACATCTTCCTCAACTCCTTCTCTAAATACATCAATTTCATAGCCTGTCAAACGACCTGCCAAACGAATATTATGACCGCCTCTACCAATTGCTTTACTCACTTCTTCAGGTTTTAAAATAACCTCAGCGCGTTTGGTTTCTTCGTTAATCTTGATTGATGTGACTCTTGCTGGACTTAATGCTCTTGTGATGTAAAGCTGTAAGTTGGTTGTATAGTTGATAACGTCAATGTTTTCATTTCCTAGTTCACGTACAATTCCGTGGATTCTAGACCCTTTCATTCCAACACAGGCTCCCACAGGATCAATTCGATCGTCATAAGAATCTACTGCTACTTTAGCTTTTTCTCCTGGAATTCTTACAACATTTTTGACAGAAATGAGTCCATCAAAAACTTCAGGAATTTCTTGTTCAAATAGTTTTTCAAGAAAAACAGGTGCTGTTCTTGACAGTACAATAGACGGTTTGTTTCCTTTTAAATCGACACTTTCAATGATGCCTCGAACATTTTCACCTTTTCTGAAAAAATCAGAAGGGATTTGTTTATCTTTTGGAAGAATCAATTCATTTCCGTCGTCGTCCAATAAAATGACTGCACGGTGACGAATGTGGTGTACCTCTGCAGTATAAATTTCACCTACTAAGTCCTTAAAGTGCTTGTAGATGTTTGTATTGTCGTGTTCGTGAATTTTGGAAATTAAATTCTGACGCAGTGCTAAAATTGAACGTCGTCCTAAATCGATGAGCTTAACTTCTTCAGAAACATCTTCTCCAACTTCAAAATCTGGTTCAATTTTTTGAGCATCTGTTAAAGAGATTTCTTGGTTTTCTTCTTCAACCTCACCATCTGCTACTACAACTCTATTTCTCCATATTTCTAAATCGCCTTTATCTGGATTGATAATGATATCAAAATTATCATCATCCCCAAATTTCTTTTTTAATGTATTTCTAAATACATCTTCTAAGATTGACATCAAGGTAACTCTATCAATTAGCTTTTCGTCTTTAAACTCTGAAAACGAATCAATTAATGCTAAATTTTCCATAATTCTAGTCTTGTATTAAAATAATATTTTCACTTTTGCTTCACTAATATCTCTGTACAAAAGGGTTGCTGTTTTTTGAACGGTTACCTTTCCTTTTCCGATCGGTTTTGGCTCTCTTGCTTTCCAATTAAGTACAATATCTTGCTCGTTGGCAGTAGTAAGAGTTGCTTCAAATTTTTGATTATCTGATGTTCTAACTTCTAAGGTTCTGCCTATGTGTTTTTGGTATTGTCTCGGATGAGTTAACGGGGTTGTTGCTCCTGATGAGGAAACCTCTAGTGCAAAATCATGATCGTCTCTATCTATATTGTGTTCAATACCTCGGCTCACAAACATACAGTCCTCTACAAGAACCCCTTTGTCTCCGTCAATTATAATTCTAATTTTATTGCCTTCTAAAATTTCAAAATCAATCAAAAATAAATCTTGTCTTTGTGCAAGGCAATCCTCTAATAACTCTTTTACTATATCTCTAACCATCTGGTATAAAAAGAGGGGACTTTATGTCCCCTCGCTTTTTCATTTATCATTCTATGCTGCAAATATACGACATAATAATTGAAATTAACAAGTGTTTATCCTTGTTTTAGTTGGCCCACTAGGGCTCGAACCTAGACTCTTTGGTACCAAAAACCAACGTGTTGCCAGTTACACCATGGGCCAATCTCTTAATGAGGCTGCAAATTTATAATAAAGTTTTGTTTGGGCAAACATTTTTAAATTTATTTGTTGTTGTTTTTTTTGGTTTATAAAATAAACTAGTTTATGTTTGCTGTTCTAAATCTAAAACACATGAAAACACAAGAACAAATTGAACTTATTAACGACACCATTAATAAGACAAAAGAAAATTTAAAATCAAGCTCCTTTAACTTTGTCTTATGGGGGACATTGATTGCGATGTTAAGCTTTTTTCATCATATATTTCCTGAAATTGTCCAGCAAACCCGCTACTCAACATTGCTATATTGGGTCCTAATTCCAGTTCTTGGAATGATTTTTACAGTTATTTATAATATTAAAAAGCGTAAAAAGACGGGCTATGAAACTCATATTGGGCGTGCGCTCAAAATAATTTGGGGGGTATTTAATATTTCCTGGATTCTTTTGGTATTTATTTCGGCAGAAAAAAATCAAAACCCTACAGAGGCAATTTTATTTCTGTTAGGGGTTATGATTCTTATAACGGGGCTTTTAATTCGATTCAAACCCTTTTCTATTGGGGGTGTTTCTGTCATAGTTTGTAGCATTGTATGCGTTTACAATACAAGCGATAGCTGGTTATTAGTAAATGGTATCGCCTCAGTTTTAGGATTACTTGTGCCTGGAATTCTCCTTTATTATAGCAAATCAAATGTTTAGCCCCTTAGATAAATTATTGGTAAACCCAACACGCCTGATGATTGTGTCGGTATTAGCAAAAGTGGAGAATTGCGATTTTAATTATTTGAAGCAAATTACCGAAACTACGCAGGGTAATTTGAGCATTCAATTGAAAAAATTAAAAGAAAGTGGTTATATTTTCATTGATAAAAGTTTTGAAAATAATTACCCAAAAACCAATTGTTCAATTACAAAAGCCGGCATCAAGGCATTTGAGGATCATTTTGAGAATTTGAAAAACTATCAAGATCTAAAGTTATAACTAAAAAAACGGATTACAGACAAATCAAACTAAAGCATATTTAACCCAAATTATATTCCCAAAATGAAAAATCAAACAACCTACACTTTATTATTATTTTTATTAGTCTTTTCTCCAACGCTGGCCCAAAACACCATTAGCGGAAAAGTTTTAGACACTCTAAATAAGCCCATTCCATTTGCAAATGTAATTCTATATCAATCAGAAAATAATGAACTTGTTACAGGAGTTATTTCTGACGATGAAGGATTATATGTTTTTGAAACTATTGAAAATGGTAGGTATCAACTAGAAATCTCTGTTTTAGGTTTTGAATTAAAAAAATCAGATCAATTTGATTTGACTAAAAATACTGTTTTTGACTTCTTGCTAAAAGAAGAGGCACAAGCGTTAAACGAGGTTCTTGTAAAAAGTAAACGCCCTGTTATAAGACAAACTGCAGAAAAGTTAGTTGTGGACTTAGAGAAATCAGAAATGATTAATACTAGTTTACAAGATGTCATGCGAAAAGTACCAGGTGTGTTGGTCACTAATAATGGACTTTCAATTGCTGGAAACAGAGGGGTCCGAATCCTTATCAACGGAAAAACCACCGAGTATATGGATGTTCAAACTTTATTGCGCGATTTCCCTGCAGATAACATCTCTAAGATTGAAGTTGTAGAAGAGCCTGGAGCTGAATATCAAGCCTCTGGTTCGGGTGCAATTATAAATATTATTTTAAAGAAAAATGTTCGGCTTGGCACACACGGAAGCGTGAGTACATGGATTGGTAAAGATCAAGGGTTTGAATACGGAACAGCAGCTTCAATTGCAAGTTATAAAAACAAATTGAATTGGCAAACAAGTATAAACCATTCAAGTCCAACCTGGCGACAAGATTTATTTTTATTAAGGACAGTAGGCGATGAAACTTATAACCAGAGCACTATAGAGCCATACAAACCTAATAACTTAGGGCTGAGCGGAAGTGTGGATTATTACATAAATGATCAATCTGTTGTTGGAGTTGGAGGACGATTGAATAGCAGGACTTTAAAACGAATTGCGTCGAGCAAAACACTGGTCTCAGATCTAACAAACTCAAACGCTTTAGTTTCAGAAAATAATTATGATTCTGAGAGAGACAACTTTAACATCAACCCCTATTATGAATTCAAATCGGACACCAACAGACTATTAATTGATTTTAATTATATAAATTTTGACAGCCAGAATCAAAATACTCTCTCTGATGCCAAAGGGAATACCATCCCTTTCACAAATAGGCGCTATGTGCAAGAAGGACTTTATACAATAAAAACGTACAGATTAGATTATACAAAAACTTTTTCTGACAAGCTATCGTTAAGCTTAGGAACTCGATTTGCAGATGTGAATACAGATAATGATCAGCAGTCTTTTAGTGAAATCGATAGTGGCACTTTTAGTAATAATGAAAATGAAAGCAGTCAATTTTTAATAGAAGAAACCATCTTTGCGTTGTATTCTAAAATTAACGCCTCCGCCGGAAAATGGTCTTTTTCAGGTGGCCTGCGTTTTGAAGACAGTAATACAAATGGGGAATCCTTTTTTTTTGATGAAGGAATCCTAAATTCTAAGGTTAAAAAACGACCCATAAAAAAAATATTTCCAAGTGCCTCGGTTAGCAGAAAGCTATCCAATGTCTTAGGAGCAAGCGTATCTTATAGCTACAGAATTAGAAGACCTTCTTATAGTAGTTTAAACTCCTTTTCAGAATTTTTAGACCCCTATTCATCAAACCAAGGAAACCCAAATTTAGCGCCTTCATACACCAATAAATTTCGATTCAATTTAACGTATGAAGGGCAGCCGTTTTTTGCTATTGGTTATAGCACTACCGAAGATGCCATTTTTGAGTTGGTTCAACAAGACAATCTGACTGCTGAGATTAGACGCAGACAGGTAAATGTTGAAAATAACACGAATTGGAATTTTAGATTGTTTGGACCCTTAGATTTCATAAAAGGGGTTGAAGGGTATGCAGGGTTTATCGTCATAAATACAGATTATACATCCACCAACTATTCAATAGATTTAGATAAATGGAGTCTGATTTGGTTTACTCAAGCTAGCTATGAGTTGCCGTTTGGTATTAATTTTGAAATGAGTGGTAATTATGGAACTGGCGCTTTGGAAGAGGGTGTTGATGTCAACTGGTTTGCAGATTTGGAGGTCTCTTTTGGTAAAAAGTTTTTAAACGATCAACTGAAAGTCAATCTAGGGCTAAGTAAGATTTTAAACAGGGGGTTTGTTGGAGTCATCGATTATGGAAATGTGAATATCAATGTAGAGAGTAACGAGTCTAGACAAAACATTCAACTTCGATTGGCTTATAGCTTTGGTTCTAAATTTGGAAAAAAGAAAAAGGACCGTACAACGACCCAAGAGGAAGACAGAATCCAAGACGAAAATTAAGTGCTATCGAGTCTAAAACTGCTGAACTAATCATATACAAACACGATGGCAATAATTGAAAGAATATTTTTAAGGCCATTAAAGACTTAAAACTTTAAATATGTACGAGTTTATACGAGATTTACACTTATACACTATAGTGCCCTGTTTGCCACTGGGGTTCTACCTTATTGTGGTTTCAGGCAAAGGAGGGGTTTTCCATAAAAAAATTGGCTACGTGTATATGGTTCTTATTTTTTTATCATCGATTGTTTCCTTGTTTTTGAAAGCCTATGTGGGTCAAACATTTCTGAACCATTTTGGATGGATTCACGTATTAAGTGTCCTCACAATTTGGACGGTGCCTCGTAGCTTAATTGCCGTTAAAAAAGGGAATATTCAAAGACACAAACGCTCCATGAAACTACTGTATTGGATTGGCCTCATCCTAGCGGGATTATTTACGCTCATGCCAGGAAGGTATTTACATAGTTTACTATTTGGATAATTTGTTTTATCGATTTAAAACAAAATTTATTAAGGTTTACTTAAAAGTTTTTAACCCCTGCGTAATTATTCCTAAATTCGCTTCAAACTTCAATTTTACACCATGGCGGATTTTAATTTTAAAAAATGGAACCTCATCTTAGGATGGCTTGCGTTTTTAATAGCATTCATTACTTACAGCCTCACTGTTGAACCAACAGTAAGTTTCTGGGATGCTGGTGAATACATATTGACTTCTTCCAAGTTACAAGTTGGACACCCGCCTGGAGCACCCTTTTTTCAAATGATGGGAGCCTTCTTTTCAATTTTTGCTTCCGAACCAAGCCAAATTGGCTTGATGATTAATATGATGAGCGCCACCGCCAGTGCTTTCACCATTTTATTTATGTTTTGGTCGATTGTATTGCTTATCAAACAAGTGGTTAAAAATAACGACGCATCTTCGAAAGGTCAAAATACTGCTATTTTAGGCGCTGCTTTTGTGGGGAGTTTATCCTTTGCGTTTACCGATTCGTTTTGGTTCAATGCCGTTGAAACTGAAGTGTATGCCATGGCTACACTCATTTTAGCGGTCATGTTTTATTTAGGCTTACGCTGGCAAAATGAAATGTTTACGCCTAGAGGGAACAAATGGCTCATCCTCATTTCTTTTGTAGTTGGTTTATCATTTGGAGTGCATTTTATGGGACTTTTAACCATTCCTGCAATCAGTCTTATCTACTTTTTCAAAAACTATAAAACAGTTACTATTAAGAATTTTATTTTAGCAAACTTGGCAGGTATCGCTATTTTATTATTTGTTTTTAAACTCTTAGCACCTAATATTCTGAGATACTTTAGTGTTCTAGAAATCTTTTTTGTGAATTCTGTTGGATTGCCCTTTAATTCTGGGTCCGTCATTGCATTTATCTTATTGGTCGGATTTGTTTTTTGGGGATTAAACTATACACGAAAAAAACGCTTTATCCACCTTAACACAGGACTCCTTTGCATTACATTTATAGTTATCGGATTTTCATCTTGGCTGATGCTCCCCATTCGTGCCAACGCCAATGTAACTGTCAATGAAAACAACCCCTCAAGTGCCAGAGAACTCCTCGCTTATTATAACTTAGAGCAGTATCCAAAAACACACTTGTTTTATGGACCTCAGTTTACAGATCAATATGCTGGTTTGGACGAAAACCAACCTTATATAGATGACAAACCAAAATATGAAAAAGATGAGGTTTCTGGAACCTATGTGGTTGTAAACGATTACAAAAATGGCTTACAAAACTATAACACTGAGCATGCCTCTTTTTTACCAAGAATGTGGAGTTCTGAACATGCGGAAAATTATATGATTTATGCTGGGTTTTTAGAATTTTCAATAAAGCCAGAATATAAAATGCAAAACGACTTGCGTTCTTTAGTGGGTAGTTTCAAAGATTCTGTTGCTAAAGGAGATGTTGATTATGAAGGCTATAATGACTTCCTAAAAAAATATGGACGTTATATTGATATCCAAAAACCTTCTCTTCTTCAAAACATCTACTACCTTTTTGATTATCAAATTGGGTATATGTATTGGCGTTATTTTATGTGGAATTTTACTGGACGTCAAGACGATGTTCAAGGTCGATTTGACCTACATGGCAATTGGATCAGTGGAATCAATGCTGTGGACTCATACGTGTTAGGTATCTCTCAAGAGAATCTTCCAATTGATGTTTTAAATAACAAAGCTCGTAATACCTATTATTTTTTGCCCCTTTTATTAGGCTTAATCGGTTTGTTTTTTCTCTTTAACAGAGATAAAAAACTTTTTTGGACCATGCTTGTGTTTTTCTTATTCACAGGAATTGCGATACAAGTTTACACCAATGTTCGGCCGTTTGAACCTCGTGAACGCGATTATTCCTTAGTTGGCTCTTTTTATGTATTTGCGCTCTGGATTGGGTTTGGGGTCTTTGCGATTTATGAGAAATTAAGTGCTTATTCCAAAACAAAATTGTTAGCACCACTTGTAAGCTTGGTCTGTTTGATTGCTGTTCCTGGTATTTTGATAAGTCAAAACTGGGACGATCACAACCGATCAGGACGAGAAACAGCCCACGCTATGGCTGTCCAATACCTAGAAGCTTGCGACCCTAATGCCATTATCTTTACCATTGGTGACAACGATACCTTTCCACTTTGGTATGCACAAGAAATTGAAGGCATTCGTCGCGATGTACGCGTTGTTTGTACTAGTTTATTAAATGTCGATTGGTACATAGATCAAATGAAACGAAAGGCCTACGAAAGTGACCCGATACCTTCAAGTTTGACTCACGATCAATACAAATGGGGCACACGTGATTACGTTATCAAAGAAGTAGTGACTAAAGACACCTTATACCTTGATCAATTTTTAGGATTTATAACGAATGATGACCCACGAACCAAATACAAACACATCCTTGAACAACAAGGCTATGACACCAGTGGACAACGCAGGCAAGATTTAAATGCTAATTATCTCCCAACAGAACACGTTAGAATCCCAGTTGATAAAAAATCCGTTTTAAGAAATGGAATTGTGAAAGCCAAAGACTCTACACTCATTGTACCATATATTGATATTAAAATCAAAGGATCTGCCATCTATAAAAACCGCTTATTAATGTTAGATATTATTGCCAACAACAATTGGGAACGTCCCATCTATTTTAGTGGTGGTGCTTTTGGAGACGAGGATTATATTTGGATGAAAGACTATTTGCAACTCGATGGTTTGGTATACAAGTTAGTTCCTATAAAAACAGAAGTCGCTAAAGACAACCCTTTTGATATGGGCCGTATTGATCCTGATAAAATGTATGATATGGTGATGAATTGGGATTGGGGAAATAACGGAGACCCAACAATGTACCATGATATTGAAACCCGTAAAAATAGCTTGACCTACCGCGGAAACTTGGCGCGACTTATTGAAACCTTAATACAGGAAGGCGACTTAGAAAAAGCAGAAGAAATTGCGGATTTAGCTATGGCAAAAATGCCTGTGGATCTATTTGGGTTTTATACGCTCCTAGAACCTTATATTGGTGCTTATTATGAATTAAAAGCTAACGAAAAAGCTCAGAATTTATATGCGGAAGTAAGTGAAAAATATCAGGAGAACTTGACTTATTATAGTACACTTTCTGACTATAACCAATCTCAATATATTCAAACTATTTACAATGATATTGAACGGTACAGAAGTTTAGTAGATGTGACCGCTTTTTATGAGACGGAGACCTTTATCAAGGCTGAAATGGAAAAATTCAATAGCTATCTTAGACTGTTTACTGGGGAATTAGAAGAGGAAGAAGAAACTCAAATAGAAGATGAGGTCTTGGACGATCTTTAATTAATGATTGTGGAAATATACAAAATTACACATACTCTTGAATACGTCCAATAATTGTATTGGCGTCTAGCTCTCCGCTTTGGCGCCATTTCATATCCCCTGATTTGTAAATAATAAGTGTTGGTAAGCCTTTGATACGAAGTGCTTCTGCGAGGTCTTGGTTTTTTTCAACGTCAATTTTTATCACTCGAGCCTTGTCGCCCATCGCAGCAGCAACATCTCTGAGTACGTCGTGCATCGCTTCATATTCGTCACTCCATTCCGTGAAGAACTCAAACAATACTGGAATCTCAACATCTATTAACTCTCCAAATTTTGACATATCATGGTGTTTTATGTATCAAACTTCAATGATAATGATACTTACTTATACCCACATCTAGTATAAATATAAGTATAATTTTGGCGTAAATATAACATTTTCTAGGATTTAAGTGTTATTTGTCCGTTTTTTTAGCGTTATAACGGAAATTTCAGGCCAAATACCAACCCGTCCAGGAAAGGCTAAAAAGCCAAATCCACGGTTCACATTTATATACTGACCGGCCTTTTCGTAGATGCCTGCCCAGTATTTGTAACGCCATTTAATGGGACTCCATTTGACAATTCCTGGGATCTCAATACCAAACTGCATTCCATGGGTATGACCACTTAAAGTCAGATGGTAATGGCTTGGATCTTTTACAACTTCGTACTGCCAATGTGAAGGGTCATGGCTTAATAGAATTTTAAAATCATTGGGGGCCACTTGTGATGATGCGAGAGTCAGATCTCCTTTTTGCTTAAATCCTTTCCCCCAATTTTCAACTCCAATAATTGCCAAACGATCTCCATTTTTTTCAATAAATCGACTTTCATTTCTCAACAAATCAAAGCCCATATCCTTTTGAATATCCAACAATTCCTGAAAGTTGTCTGCTTTTGCTTCATCAGATGGCCAGCGTGTATAATCACCATAATCGTGGTTTCCCAAAACAGAGAATACGCCATCTTTGGCTTTTAATTTGGAGAACGTCGATTTCCACGGACGCATTTCTTTGGACTTGCTGTTTACCATATCACCTGTAAACATAATCACATCGGAGGCTTGTTCATTTACAAGGTTCACTGCATATTCAATTTTTTCTTTATTGTCAAAACTTCCACTATGAATATCGCTAATTTGAGTGACTTGATACCCCTCAAAAGCAGCGGGTAAATCCTCAAATTCTAGTGTATATTTTAAAACTTTAAAATTATATTTCCCTTTTGTAATTCCATAAAGGATCGAAATAAATGGAATGGCTGCGATGCCTAAGGCCAATTGCCCAATAAATTTACGTCGAGAGCTAAAGAGTGCTGAATTTTCATCTGATTTAGAAACAAAATAATTAACCCCCGCTTCAAATAAACGAAACACATCTTCACCAAACATAAAAACCAAGAGTATTAATTTAGGTACATAAACGAGTACAAATACCGCAAATGCCAAATAAAATCCAGAGTTGATTCCTGAACTTCGGTCAAGTGTATATCCCTGATAGACCATGTTTCCAAAGACTGCAATAGAAATTGCTACATACCCATATGTCACCAAAGGATTCCTCACCACACTTCTAAAACTTTGAAGGGCATAAAAATCAAGAGCAAGTACAAGAATTATAAAAATTATTAATCGTGTCATATCAAGATAAAGTCATTGAAGTCATTTGCAAAAGTATAATAAAAGCATATAATATTTGAATTAATAATTTTATTTAACGATACTTTTAGATTTGCATTTTTTTAGTATATTTCTAATCTTAAAAAAGCATGTTATTTAAAAATTTACTAAAAGATTTAAAATCATAACAATTCATTACCACTATGAGTACAAAAAACAACAATTCTGCATTAACAACTTTAGTCACCGTCTTCTTTTTTTGGGGGTTTATTGCCGCTTCTAACGGGGTTTTCATTCCCTTTTGTAAAACCTATTTCAGTATTGATCAATTTCAATCTCAATTGGTAGATTTTGCCTTTTATGGGGCTTATTATTTAGGAGCCTTGTTATTATTTGTACTATCAAGTTCTGTAAAAAAAGACATTCTTAATAATTGGGGATACAAAAATGGCATTGTATATGGTCTCTTAATTTCGGCACTTGGTGCCTTGTTAATGTACCCTTTTGTAAATGGAGCAGATCAAGGAGACACCTCTGTGTTTTATTTGGTATTGTTAGCCTTATTTATTGTAGGTCTTGGATTTTCGCTTCAACAAACAGCGGCAAACCCATTTGCAATTGCGTTGGGCGACCCAGAAACGGGGTCACAAAGACTGAATCTCGCAGGAGGTGTCAACTCATTTGGTACCACTATTGGGCCCATCGTTATAGCGTTTATTATTTTTGGATCTACTCCGTTATCAGGTGATGAACTGAATCAAATGATCCTAAATAACGAGATAAAACTAACGACCATTCAATACCTTTATCTGGGTGTGGGTGCGTTGTTTTTAGCAGCAGCAGCCCTCTTTCATTTTTCTAAAAAATTACCAAATACAAAAACAAATGAAGTGTTTGAGCCTGCCAATAAAGCAAAAAACATGTTGATCGCATTAACGGTTGTAATCTTTGTTTGTTTTGGGTTGATTTTTAATACCTATACAGGTGGAGAAGCTCCAACGGAAGCCCTTGAAAACAAACGCCTGTATTTGCTTTTAATCGCTTTGTTTGCAGTTGTTATAAGTATATTTTTTGCCAATACACGTGCTTCCAAATCTCCAGAAGGTTGGGGCGCCATGAAATACCCACAATTGGTTTTAGGGATGCTCGCTATCTTTACCTATGTAGGAGTCGAGGTGACCATTCAATCTAATTTGGGTGAACTCTTAAAATCTGTTGCTGATAAAATTAACAACCTAAACCCTTTAGGGTTAAAAGTAATGAATGATGCTGAAATTGCTCCCTTCATTTCTTTATATTGGGGCGGTATGATGATTGGCCGCTGGGTCGGTGCCATCACTGTTTTTAACCCAAGTAAAGGCCTTAAAAAATGGTTGCTTATTTTGGTGCCATATGTCGCGTTTGGTGTGATTTTACTGGTTAATTTTGGGAGCTACTCTACTTCAGAAATTTTATTATTTAGTTTGTGTGTTGCCATTCAAATTGGAGGGTTCTTTATCGCAAAAGACAACCCTATTGCTTCTTTAAAAATCTTTAGCACCTTAGGAGTTATTGGAGTCCTTATTGGCATTTTTGCTTCAGGTCAGTTGGCGTTGTATGCATTGCTTTCTGGAGGTTTATTTTGCTCTATCATGTGGCCATGTATTTTTACTTTGAGTATTTCTGGATTGGGAAAATACACCTCACAAGGATCTGCTTTTTTAATCATGATGATTTTAGGTGGGGCTATTATTCCACCATTACAAGGAAAATTAGCAGATATTTTTAGCATTCAATCTTCGTATTGGATTGCCGTAGTCTGTTTTGTATACCTCGTGTTTTATGCGTTCAAAACAAAAAGTGTCTTGAAAAATCAAGGAATTACACTTAGTAAATAAAATGAAGCGAAGAAAGTTTTTAAAAAACGCCTCCCTTTCAGGAATAGGTTTAGCTATTGGTAATAGCTTAACTGCTTGTACTGAAACCTCAGCTTCTCAAGGGGTTGGTGATACTTTGGAGGAAGCTTCACTCCCACTTGTTATTGCTACCTGGGATGTGAAAAATGCCACTGCAAAAGCTTGGGACGTTTTACAAAATGGAGGCTCTGCGCTAGACGCGGTAGAACAAGGCTGTCGCGTAGAAGAAGCTAATGAAAAAGGACAATCTGTAGGCAAAGGTGGGTTGCCCGACCGAGATGGAAATGTAACTCTCGATGCTTGTATTATGAATCAAAATGGCGATTGTGGATCGGTTGTTTTTTTACGCAATATTACCCATGCCGTTTCTGTTGCTCGAAAAGTAATGGAAGACACGCCACACGTGATGCTCGCTGGAAGTGGTGCTGAAAAATTTGCGATTCAAAAGGGATTCAAAAAAGAAAACTTACTGACTGAAGCTTCTAAAAAAAACTGGGAAACTTGGAAAATTAAAAGTGAGTACAGTCCCATTATCAATATAGAAAACCACGACACAATTGGTATGTTGGCGATCGACAAAGCTGGAAACCTTTCAGGCGCTTGTACCACCAGTGGACTGGCTTATAAATTAAATGGTCGGGTTGGCGATTCTCCAATCATTGGTTCAGGATTGTTTGTGGACAATGAAATTGGAGCCGCTGTTGCCACAGGTCTTGGTGAAGAGGTTGTAAAAACCGTTGGTAGTTTTTTGGTCGTGGAATTGATGCGACAAGGAAAAACTCCTCAACAAGCTTGTGAAATTGCAATCCAACGAATCGTAAACAAACCCAACAGCAATTACAAGAATTTTCAAGTGGGGTATATTGCCATCAATAAAAAAGGACAAACGGGTTCGTTTTCAATACACCAATGGTTTAGTATGACTAAATTTCAAAAGGGAGTAAACGAAACAATACAATCAAATTATTTTAACAAAGACGCTTAAAAAATCTCTAATGGCTGAACAAAAACGCTTATTTCTTCTCGATGCTTATGCTCTCATTTTTAGAGGCTATTATGCGTTTATCAAAAACCCGCGAATTAATTCCAAAGGATTGGATACTTCTGCTATTCTTGGGTTTACCAACTCATTATTAGATGTCATAAAAAGAGAACGTCCAGACCACTTAGCAGTTTGTTTTGACAAAGGCGGCAGTAAAGACCGTGTTGAAATTTTTAAAGAATACAAAGCCAACAGGGATGCAACTCCTGAAGGGATCAAAGTTGCCGTACCTTATATCTATGAGATTTTAAAAGCGATGAATATTCCTGCAGTGGTCAAAGAAGGATTTGAAGCAGATGACATCATTGGAACCCTTGCTAAAAAAGCCGAAAAAGAGGGCTATAAAACCTTTATGGTTACACCCGATAAAGATTTTGCTCAGCTCGTAAGTGAGAATATTTTCATGTACCGCCCGATGTTTGGAGGGGGTTATGAAACTTGGGGTATAGAGGAAATCAAAGCAAAATTTGAAATTGAAGATCCCCTTCAAGTGATTGACTTTTTAGGGATGAAAGGCGATGCTTCTGATAATATTCCTGGACTTCCTGGGGTCGGAGATAAAACAGCCAAAAAACTGCTTGCACAGTACGGCAGTATGGAGAATTTGTTGGCAAACACCCACGAGCTTAAAGGAAAAATGAAAGAAAAAATCGAAGCGAATGCCGAGCTTGGTCTCCTTTCTAAAAAATTAGCCACTATTTTATTGGACGTTCCTGTAGAGTTTGACGCCAAAAATTTTGAACTCACTGCACCCGATACCGAAAAAGTAAGCGCCATTTTTCAAGATTTAGAGTTCAGACGATTGATCGATAATTTTAATAAAACATTTGCTGTAAACCCGCCTGAAAGCACCTCTCCAACTCCAGAAGGGTCTGCTCCAAAACCTGCGGTTAAATCTGCCGTTACACCCACAACTGAAGCAGGAGCTGGACAATTTTCATTGTTTGGTGGAGACGAACCTTCGGCACCAGTTGCAACACAAAACTACGGAAGAGAAACTGCCACTTCAGTACCGCACTTTTACCAAAGTGTTTCAGGAGATTTAGGATTAAAACTGTTTATCAAACAACTCATGAACCAGACCTCGGTTTGTTTTGATACGGAAACAACAGGGCTCAATTCACTGACCGCAGAACTCGTCGGAATTGCCTTTTCATGGGAAGCACATAAAGGATTTTACATTCCATTTCCAGAAGCTTTTGAGGAAGCGCAAGAATTGATTGAGTTATTTCGACCGTTTTTTGAAGCCACTCACATTGAAAAAATTGGACAAAATTTAAAATATGATTTAAAGGTATTGCACAAATATAAAATAGAGGTAAAAGGGCCTTTGTTTGATACCATGATTGCGCATTATTTGATCAATGCCGACATGCGTCACAATATGGACGTCCTTGCAGAAACCTATTTGAATTATACGCCTATATCTATTACAGAGCTTATCGGAAAAAAAGGGAAGAATCAGCTTTCGATGCGCGATGTATCGCTTGAAAAACTAACGGAATATGCTGTGGAAGATGCCGATATTACGTATCAATTGGCAAGTCATTTCAAAAAAGAATTGACGGATGCAGACACCTTGAAATTGTTTAATGAGATTGAAATTCCCTTGGTAAAAGTCTTAGCGTCGATGGAATTGGAAGGCATCAAACTCGATACTGAATTTTTAAACTCGCTTTCAGAAGATTTAAATACGGATATTTCGACTTTAGAATCCAAAATATATGAGGCGGCAGGCGAACAGTTTAATATCGCATCGCCAAAACAATTAGGAATCATTCTTTTTGAGAACTTAAAACTGGTTGATAAACCTAAAAAAACCAAAACTGGACAATACAGTACGGCAGAAGATGTACTGTCCTATTTGGCAAAAGACCACGAAATCATTCAAAATGTGTTGGATTATAGAGGACTTGCCAAACTAAAAAGCACCTATGTAGATGCATTGCCAGAGCAAGTCTTAGAAAGTACAGGGCACATCCATACGGAGTATATGCAAACCGTGGCTGCCACAGGACGCTTGAGTAGTAACAACCCCAATCTTCAGAACATTCCGATCCGAACGGAACGTGGTCGTCAAGTGCGAAAAGCCTTTGTTCCACGAAATGAAGAGTACATCCTTTTAGCCGCCGATTATTCTCAAATAGAATTACGGGTCATTGCAGCGATGAGCGAAGAAGAAACCATGATTGAAGCCTTTAAAAACGGTGAAGATATTCATGCCTCCACTGCGGCGAAAGTGTTTCATGTGCCTTTGGAAGAAGTGACTAGAGAACAGCGTGGCAATGCCAAAACAGTCAACTTTGGGATTATTTATGGCGTATCTGCTTTTGGACTGAGCAACCAAACGGATTTGAGCAGAACGGAGGCGAAAGAACTGATTGAAACTTATTATGAAACCTACCCCAAACTTCGTAAATATATGAGTTCACAGGTCGATTTTGCAAGAGACCATGGCTATGTGACAACCGTCTCCAACCGACGACGCTACCTCAAAGATATCAACTCACGAAATGCGATTGTACGCGGTGCTGCCGAACGAAATGCGGTGAATGCACCCATCCAAGGGAGTGCGGCAGATGTCATTAAAATTGCGATGATTAACATTTATAACAAACTCGAAGAAGGTGGCTTTAAATCCAAAATGCTCCTACAAGTGCATGATGAATTGGTTTTTGATGTTTACAAACCTGAGCTAGACGCCATGAAAGCCTTGATCCAAAACGAAATGGAAAACGCCTATACCTTAAGTGTTCCTTTAGATGTTGAAATGGATATGGGTGTGAATTGGCTAGAAGCGCATTAAATCTTATAACTCTAAAGCGTTTGTTGTATCGACTAATTTTGGGTTGATCCATCCCTGTTTTAGAGGTCCTAAAAAAAACTTGTTAAGCTGAACACGTTTCAGCTTCTCAACTACATTGGATTTAATGCTTTTGAGATTCTGAAATAAATTCAGAATGACAAATTTTCTACTTTTCAGACAGCTCTTTTTTGTTGGACACTAAAATGTTAAAGTCTTTATTTTTTTGGAACACTATTCTTTTTTTTACTAAGTTTATACCTGATTTTGACCCCAAGTCTAAATCTTCATAAGCAATTTAACCGAAGCTTAAGATATTATTTTATTGAATACCGTATTGGAAGGGTTCTGATATGCACCATTTTTGGGAATTTTAGAGATAGAATTCTTTGAAAAAATAATAGTTAATGTTTATGTTATTAAAAAATATTTTGCAAAAACCAAAAATAATATAAAAGCCCTTATTGGGTTTCAAAATGCTGATTTAAAGTGTTTTAATAATCGTAAAGATTAGGAATATATAAACGAAATAAACGCAACACTGTAGATATACTGTAGTTAGCAGCAATCAGAAAACAATGCAGAACATTGAAGATATAAAAAACAAGTTACTTAAATCTAGTTCATTAAGATCCCTAATAATTGAATCAAAGGTTTATAATGAATTAGACAAGTTAAGTTGGCAAACTGAACAATCACCTTTCTTTATAGATTCCAACTCTAAAAAAATGAGAGAGTTAGATGTTAAAGCAAGAAAATACTTTACAAAAGATTCTTATAGCTGTGATGTCGACATGTTAGTGGAATGTAAAAGCCTTAAGAATTATCACATTATTGCCAATAGTCCTTCATTAGACAATGGAGACTTTGACTTCATTTGGCTTGGGAATTATACTTACAACAAAGTAAATAAGCTTGATGAACTACTCTTCAAATATGGCTTTAATACAGAAGAAAATGTATATATAAAAGAGAAACTTGAAGAATATTGTGTTCCTGATTCAACCTACCGTTGGTTAGATTATAAACTTGAGCCTTTTAAAATACCGACCTTCAACACATACAGAGAAACAAATGTTAACACTACTAAAGACATTGACAATTCAGTTATATGGAAATGCATACTTAGTTTGCAAAGTGCAATTTTAGCTCACGAAGAATTATTACTTACTAACATAGAATGCATAATCCTTGAATCTATTCATCTAAACATATCTAAATTAAAAAAAATTGATAACATCATAGAATCCCTTAAGGAGATAAGCAATCATATGTATTTCATTCATCCTGTAATAGTTGTAGAGTCAAAATTATGGGAATTCACTAAAAAAAATGACCTAAAGGAACTTAAATATTTCAGATTCAATATTCAGAAATTTTTTGAAGATAGTCTTTGGGTGGATATTGTGAATTTTGAACATGTAGATGAATATCTAAAAAAGACTAAAGAATATATTTCTTTCCATAAAAAACGAAAAATTGAAATTTACTAATTAGACAGCTGCTAACAACGTGTATATTTAATTGCTAGTTCTGGCTAAGACGAAGATCTTTGTGTGCTTTTTAGTATATTGTAACTGCGGAAAAATAATCGCGTACTTGACCGCAACAAACCATACACGAACACGTTGTGCGCCATTTGAGAAAACACCGAGATGAAATTGAGCGTAAGAGAAATAAAAGCAAATGATATAGAGAAAATAGTCGACTATTTTGTTCTAGCAGATTCTGAATTTCTAATCGGAATGGGAGCTGATAAAAGTAAGTTACCACAAAGAGAAGAATGGATTAAAAAATTGGAATCTGAATACGGAAAACCATATAAAACGAAAGAATTTTATTATATTATTTGGCTACTTGACAATAAAGAAATAGGTCATTCTAACATTAACCATATTGACTTTGGAAAATCAGCTACAATGCATTTACACCTATGGAATAATGATAAAAGAAAAAGTGGACTTGGATTAGATTTTTTAAGGCTAACTATTTCCTATTATTTCAGAAATTTCGGACTCGAAAAATTGATTTGTGAACCATATTCGAAAAATATTGCCCCAAATAGAGTTTTGCGAAAATTAGGATTTGAATTTGTTCGAACTTATGACACAAAACCAGGTTGGATAAATTTTTATCAAACCGTAAACAGATATGAATTGAAAAAAGAACAATTGAAAATATTAAAAACGGCACACAACACCGTATAAAATTAATTGCTGGTAAAAGCCTATTTACGAATCCCGATAGCTATCGGGACTCGCGGACTTTCTATCTGTGATTTATTTGCTAACTTTAGTGCCTAAACCACGCAACTAATCATACACAAAACCGTTAGCCACAATTAAAAATGAACAACGCACTTTTAAAACATCTTTATTCAACTACAAGCAAAGTCTTGCTTACTCAAACTGACCGAATAAATGAAAATTTTGAAAAAGCGGACAAAATAATTATTTGGATTGTCGGTTTCTCAATTGGAATTTTTGTTTTACTGATAAGTCAGAAAGCGGAAAATCCAATAATTAATGACTTAACAATTGAAATTTCAATTTTTTCTTTGACAGTTGTCATTCTTGGATTAATATTTAGAATTTTCTCTTTTTTTACGCAAATAAGATACTCTACAATTATCACAGGATTTATAAGTTTTGCAGAGGGTTTTGCTAGTTCACCAGAAATTGTTGAAACAAGAGAAATTACAGAAAAAGATAGTGCGGAAGATATAATAGAGTATTTGAAATTGGATTTTGGCGAAAAAGTTAAAGACAAGAATGTTTCGCAAATGGATTCTGAAAACAAAAAAGTATATCGTGGACTTTTATTGAATTATTACAACATTCTAAAAGAGCCAATAGATTCGGAAAAACAACTTGAAAAATTTACAACAAACTTTGCACTTCATTTCGGGTTTTCAAAAGCGTATATGGAAAAACGAATAAATAACGAAAGTAAAATAAAACGGAATGGAATAATTTTCCGAGTAATGCTGTATATAAGTATGTTATTATTCTTTCTGACAATCGGAACATTCATTTTCGGAGTTGGGACAGTTTTGAATCAATTAATAGAAAATAACTGTGGCTAACAACGTATATAAAAAATTGCTGGTGTTAGGCTAAAACAAAGGCAGTTGCACGTTTGCTACGTCTGATTTTCCTGCGGAAAATCCTCGCACGCAAACAAGCAACTTTCCATATATAAACACGTTAGCGCGCGCATCTTTTGCTCGTGCCCATTAACTTTACAGCTCTAACGCCTTTTTAACATCTTCATTCATCAAAAACTCTTGTGGGTTTTCGAGCGCTTCCTTCACCGCGACTAAGAACCCAACCGATTCTCTACCATCAATAATTCTGTGGTCATAAGATAACGCAACATACATAATCGGACGAATTTCTACTTTACCAGCAATCGCTACAGGACGTTCTACAATATTGTGCATTCCAAGAATCGCACTTTGAGGCGGGTTGATAATCGGTGTTGAAAGCATGCTTCCAAACACACCCCCGTTAGAAATGGTAAAGGCTCCACCCGTCATTTCATCAACGGTTATTTGTCCGTCACGGGCACGAATTGCCAAACGTTTCACCTCAGCTTCGACCCCTCTAAATGATAAATCTTCTGCATTTCTGATCACAGGAACCATGAGTCCTTTAGGGCCTGAAACGGCGATGCTAATATCACAAAAATCATAGGAAATCATTTCTTTGCCATCGATCATTGAGTTCACCGAAGGGAATAATTTTAAGGCACGTACTACGGCAAGGGTAAAGAAACTCATAAACCCAAGTCCAACATCGTGCTTTTCTTTAAAGGTTTCTTTGTATTGTTTTCTCAATTCGAAAATTGGAGACATGTCAACTTCGTTGAAGGTCGTTAACATGGCGGTTTCGTTTTTGGCAGTCACCAAACGTTCCGCTACTTTTCGACGCAACATAGAGAGTTTGGAACGTGACACACCACGACCTTCTACGTTTACTGGTTGGCCCATTGCTGGAACGGCCTTGACAGCGTCTTCTTTTGTGATGCGACCATCTTTTCCAGTGCCTGTTATTGCAATGGCTTCAATGCCTTTTTCAGACAATATTTTCTTAGCTGCTGGACTCGCAGATCCCGTAGCATAGGTCGTATTTGATGGTGTTTCAGCTTTTGGTGTTGCCGCTACCTCTGGGGTTGATGCAGCCGCTTTGGGCGCGTCTCCACCTTCTGGTTTTGCAGCACTGGTGTCAATCAAACACACCACAGCACCCACCTCAACAGCATCGCCTACTTCCGCCTTGAAGGTTACGGTCCCACTCGCTTCTGCAGGCAGTTCGAGGGTAGCTTTATCGCTATCTACCTCAGCAATAGCTTGGTCTTTTTCTACATAGTCTCCTTCTTGAACTAACCATTCTGCAATTTCAACTTCTGTGATGGATTCGCCTGGTGAAGGCACTTTCATTTCTAAAA